>PJEL010000225.1_pt1 | contig 68695 bp, 73 predicted proteins | sample 1853271 | NCBI WGS metagenome assembly PJEL01 (sample SAMN08108733, study PRJNA415343) | Invertebrate metagenome, whole genome shotgun sequencing project. | host: Globobulimina | place: Sweden: Gullmar Fjord | collected 2015-08
CCTTTAGATTTTTTCAATAATGGATAAGAAAGAAGTTGGCTGAGGTGGCAGGATTTGAACCTGCGCATGACGGGATCAAAACCCGTTGCCTTACCGCTTGGCGACACCCCAACTTTTTTAAAACCGTTTTTTCAAACGGAGCCGAATAATACCTTATGTGCAGAAGAAAGGTTAGTACCTTTCGCAATAAATGCATTTAATTCAGCTGGAAGCTTACTTGCAACAATCGTTGCTTTGTTCTCTGAAGCAAAGCTTAAGAAAACACAAGCTCCAGTCCCAGTCATCTTAGCAGAACCAAATTTGTTTAGCAAATTCAATGTCTTACCAATTTCAGGGTTGAGTTTCGAGGCAACTAACTGACAGTCATTTCTAACTGTGTTTGCTGCTTGTCCCTCAAGTGCGTGGCGCATATTAAGGATCTCGCTGTCCCTTGTCAACTCTTTGTGCGAAAAAATTTCTTTGGTATCGGAATGGGCATTTGGGCAAGCGACTAAGAACCAATTTTCAGCCAGATCGGGTAATGGGGTAATCAGTTCTCCAGCCCCTTCTGCCCAGCAGGCTTGGCCTTTAATAAAGACAGGTACATCGGCACCGAGCTTAACTCCGATAACTGCCAGTTCTTCTAAGGATAAGTCGAGCTGCCATAATTTATTTAACGCGAGCATGGTGGTGGCGGCATTTGAGCTTCCCCCGCCGAGTCCTCCACCCATGGGTAATATTTTTTCGAGGGTTATATCAGCGCCACACACTTTATCCTTCGCTTGAGGGTGGTTTTGTAAGCTGCGGGCGGCCTTGGTAATTAAATTATCTTCGAAGTTGACCCCATCCACCGCTGGGCTAAGGGTTAGTTTATTATCATCGCGAAGACGAAAGCTAAGCTCATCACCATGATCAACGAACTGAAAAATGGTTTGTAACTCGTGGTAGCCATCACTTCGCTGCCCTGTGATATGCAGCATTAAGTTGAGTTTTGCCGGCGCGGGAACGGTGATCCAGTTGGATGGAGTATTAGTCATAATCAATCGTCCACTCTTTAATGGCAAAAATGAATTTAAAGTTATGGCCTTTGATTTTGATTCGTCCAGGAAGCCAGGTGTCTTCCTGACGCTGATAGCGTGAAAATTCAACTTGCCAGCCATGCTGCTGTAAACCTGCCAATAATCCCATGCTATCGCGTTGTTCCGTGGATGCTGAGTGAGGGCTGGCTTGGCCTTTTACCCAGTAGCGAATATCTAATACTGGAAACTCCCAGCCTAAATAACGATTCATAAGGTATTGCGCAGAAGGGGCATGAACAGGTTCTTGGCTGGGTAGAGTTAAGCTTGCTTGGCCATTATTACCGACTAAGCGACTAGAGCCTTGACCAAAAGGGCCGGATAAAAACAAATCAAAATCTTCGTCATCTTGCAGCCAAGTGAGGTAGCCGGTCGCGGAATCTTCAGGACTGACGACGGAAAGCTTGCCGCGAACTTGCCACTTTTGAATTTTATTGAGCTGACTTTCGAGGACTTGGCTATCTTGCTGTAAGTTGAATACGCTACAGCCGGTGAGGCCTAGGCTGAATGATAGCACTAGGCTGATGAATATAAATTTCATTACTAAAAGGATCACTTAAACTGAGGTTACTTAATGGGAGGCTCTACATCGAAGCGTTGCAGAGTATCTTTAATAATTGGGCTATCAGGTTTTTGTTCTAACCCTTGCTGCCAAATAGATTGGGCTTCTTCATTACGTTGCAACTGCCAAAGCACTTCGCCTAAGTGAGCCGCGACTTCATGGTCAGGGAAGTCATTGAAAGCACGCTGTAATAATTCTAGCGCTTTATATAGATCCCCTAAACGATAATATACCCAGCCTAAACTATCGATAATGGCGGGATTATTAGGTGAAATTGCTAGCGCTTCTTGAACCAGTGATAGTGCTTCATCAATACGATCCGTTTTATCGGCTAGGGTATATCCCAATGCATTAATCGCTTCAGCATTTTTAGGGTTTAAGCTAATGATTTGGCGTAAATCGGTTTCTAATTGTGCTAGGTTGCCCATCTTCTCGGCTAATAATCCACGGCTATAAAGCAGGTTGATATTATCGGGAGAGACTTTAAGCGCTTCATCCGCTAATTGGTAAGCGTCAGTATGAAGGTCATGTTTGATTAATAATTCAATTTCTAACTGTACGAGTTCAGCTTCAAAATCAGGAAACTCGCTGCGTCGGTGCGTAAGGTAATCTCTAGCGGCATTGATATCTTCATGCTGAATCAAAAGTCCGGCTACTTTTAACTGTGCAGGTAAGAACTGACGACCCTTTCGTACTTGGCGGTAATTACGTAATGCTCTCTGCTCATCATTTTGTAGTTCAGCAATGCGAGCGAGATAGAAGTAGGAATCACTTGAAATACTGTCCTGCAACGTTAGAGCGCTCAGTGTTGCAATGGCTTCATCAAACTCTTCTAGCTCCATGTGTAATAGGCCTAGAGAAAGTTGAATCGAATTATCATCCTTAAAAAGCTGAGCGAGATATTGGAAAGCGGCTCTTGCTTCGCTAAAGCGTTTTAAGTCAATCAATATACGTGCGCGTAATACCCCAATACCTTTATGTTTAGGCATATTATTATGCAGTTCGTCGAGCCAGGTTAGCGCTTCTTCGGCTCGACCTAGCTTGTGTAAAGTTCGGGCCTTGCTAAGGGCTGCGGCGGTATATTTTTCACGCAGCGATAATGCTTTATCGAGAGCAGCGAGCGCAGCTGGGTAGTCTTCTAGTTGTAATAATAGGCTTCCTTGTGCCATCCACAGCTGGGCATAGTCGCTGTGTTTTTGGCTTAAAATTTCAAACTGAGCTAATAAGTTCAGCTTTTCCTCACGGCTTAAGTGTTGTGCATTCAGAGCCAAGTAGTCGAATTGGCTGGCCCCAGCTAATTCTAATACCGCTTCCATATGGTTGAGGGCCGTTGAAAAATCACCGGCTTTCATTAGTGCTTGGGCAAGGATTTGATGGGCTTGAGCTTCAAATGGGTCGCTGGTAATCCAGATTCTTGCCGCTTCAAGTGTAAATTGGTTGCTGCCCAAATATTGGGCAATGCGGGTAGCGCGTTCAGCGATACCGGGATCTTGTGTTTTTCGTGCTTGATCGAGGTAATTTGCTAATGAAACTTCATATTGATGTCGCTGCCCGGCAACCTCGGCCACGAGCAGTGAATATAACGTAGGGGCAGGAAAAGGCTTATCGTCAGCAATGACAACAGGCTGTTCGGCAGTCACCGTTTCTGTATTTGAAGCTTGATTGGGAAGGCTATCTTGCTCACTTACTGGCTGCAAGGGCAAATAAGAACATCCCAACATCATACTATTAGCCAGTATCAGGCTAAAAATCCGTACTAACATAACCATCTTTATCCATTTGTTCTGTCAATAGCATACTCTGAAAACTTGCTAAAAGTCAGAGTTATGTCTTTATTATGGGCGAAATAATGGTAGACAGATGAATGTGGAAAAGATTTCGTCTTTATTTCCCGTTATACTGTGATTCTTTAGTTAATATGCATCATCTTTAAGGTCAGATTTCGTCTCAAATGGGTATCATAGCGCTCGGCATAAATCACAAAACCGCTCCAGTAGCTGTGCGTGAGAAGGTTTCCTTTGATCCTGCAACCATGCCGGATGTTCTCCAGCAGGTCTTGCAATCATTGGCTTCAGTGACTGAAGTGTCGATTCTATCGACCTGCAACCGAACCGAAATATACTGTTCCTACGAAAACGAACTTGCCAATGCCGATGATATTGCGGGCAAATCGATACTTTCGTGGCTTAGTGGCCACCATGATGTTGATGAACAGGTACTATTTGATTCGTCATACATTCATCATAACTCCGATGCTGTACAGCATATGATGCGGGTTGCCAGTGGCTTAGATTCTTTAGTCCTTGGTGAGCCGCAAATCTTAGGGCAATTTAAATCCGCCTTCGCCGTTTCTCAGCAGGCGGGTACCACCGGCAGTGATCTGGGTCGATTATTCCGCCAAACATTTAGCGTGGCAAAAGAAGTTCGCACCAATACCGCCATTGGCCAAAATCCTGTATCCGTTGCTTTTGCTGCGGTCAGTATGGCGAAGCACATCTTTTCCGATTTTAGTAAGAGCACGGCTTTATTAATTGGTGCCGGTGAGACCATTGACCTTGTTGCCAAGCATTTAAAAGATGCCGGCATCAAGCAAATCATTGTGGCTAACCGTACCTTGGCTCGTGCGCAAAAACTCGCTGAGCAGTTTCATGCCGAAGCCGTATTGCTTGAAGATATTGCTCAAGAGTTACCTCGTGCAGATATTGTTATCTCTTCTACTGCCAGTCCATTGCCGATCTTGGGTAAAGGAACTGTAGAGCGGGCTCTGAAGAAACGCCGTCATGCGCCAGTATTTATGGTGGATATTGCGGTACCGCGAGATATTGAAGAAGAAGTCGGTGATTTAAACGATGTCTTCCTTTATACCGTGGATGATTTAAAAGACATTATTGAAGAGAATGTGAAATCCCGACAAGATGCTGCAATTCAAGCTGAGCAGCTTATTGTTTCGGGTGTCGAACGTTTTATGCGAGAATTGCGTTCACTCGATGTTGTCTCAACGGTAACCTCATTGCGCAGCCATGTTGAAGAGTTACGCGATGAATGTTTGATCAAGGCGCGTAAACAGCTCGCTAACGGTGATGATCCGAGCAAGGTATTGCAGCAATTTGCGCATACTTATACCAATAAAATATTACACACGCCGACCAAGCAAATGCGTCAAGCCGGGGCCGAAGGCCAGCTTGAAGTCATGGACTGGGTACAAGAATTATTTCAACTCTCAAGTGATGCCGAACCTCGTGCTACTGAGATAAAAGAGAAGAATAAAGCAGAATGAAACAATCTTTAGTTCATAAATTAGAACACTTGAGCGAGCGTTACGAAGAAATCGGCCACTTGTTAGGGGATAATGAAATTATCTCCAATCAGGATAAATTTCGAGCGTTATCGAAAGAATATGCTGAATTAGAGCCTGTAGTACAAGCTTATGAAGCGTTTACTCAAGCACAAGACGATTTGGCTGAAGCCGAAGCGTTATTAAAAGACGAAGACCCTGAAATGCGTGAAATGGGTCAAGAAGAGTTTAAGTCAGCGAAAGCAACGCTAGAGCGTTTAGAAGACGAATTACAAATTCTATTGCTACCTAAAGATCCTAACGATGGTCGAAACGTCATCTTGGAAGTGCGTGCCGGTACGGGTGGGGATGAAGCGGCTATCTTCTCTGGCGATTTATATCGTATGTATTCTCGTTATGCTGAAAACCAAGGCTTTCGGGTTGAAGTTTTAAGTACCAATGATGGTGATCATGGTGGTTATAAAGAAATCATCGCACGTATCTCGGGTACGGATGTTTATTCGCAATTAAAATTTGAATCCGGTGCTCACCGAGTTCAACGTGTACCTGAAACCGAGTCTCAAGGGCGTGTTCATACTTCGGCTTGTACCGTTGCAGTGATGCCTGAAGTGGAAGGCGAAGGCGATATTGAAATTAAGAAATCAGATCTTCGAGTTGATACCTTTCGTGCCTCGGGTTCTGGTGGTCAGCACGTTAACAAAACGGATTCCGCGATTCGTTTAACCCACATTCCAACAGGGTTTGTGGTTGAGTGTCAGGACGAACGTTCTCAGCATAAGAACCGTGCTAAAGCGATGACGGTATTGGCGAGCCGAATTAATGATGCCGTATTGCAAAAGCAACAGGCAGAGCAAGCGGCTGAACGTAAAAGTCTAGTCGGAAGCGGAGACCGTTCTGAGCGTATTCGTACCTATAACTATCCACAAAGTCGCGTAACAGATCACCGTATTAACTTAACCTTGTATAAGTTAGACGAAGTGATGCAGGGTGACTTAGGTGCCATCTTGAAGCCACTGATTAGTGAGCACCAAACAGAGCAGCTTACCGCGCTTGGTTCGCAAGATTAAGTTCATCTAACGACGCGTTAAAATAGCCAGTGAAAAGGAATGTTAAGTGGAATCTTTGATTTTAGAACCATGGATGGTGCTTTTCTTCTTTTCACTGCTGTTATTAGCTTGCTGCTTTGGCAGCCTGTTAATCGGTAAAAAGTTGGGTGGCAAACAGATTGAGGCGACGAACCAGCAGCTGCAAATAGAGAATGCTTTACTCAAACAAAAAATGCAGAGTCAGCAGCAACATTATCAAGAATTACGTCAGCAAGATCAGCAAGCTTTTAGCCAGCAGCAGCATCAGCAAAAACAAAGTTTTGAAAACCTCTCAAATAAAATATTCAACGAAAAACAGCAGCAAAATAAGCAAGGCCTTGATGCCATTTTGCATCCTTTTAAAGACCAGTTAGAAGGGTTGAGGAAAAAAGTTGAAGATGTTTATCTGCATGATGCAAAAGATCGCGCAGCACTAAAAGCCCAAATAAATGAACTCTATCGCCTGAACCAAAATATAACCGAAGAAGCGAGTGCGTTAAGCAAAGCGTTGCGGGGTGATAAAAAAACTCAGGGAAATTGGGGCGAACTTGTTTTAGAGACTGTATTAGAACGCTCGGGTTTACGCTTAGGCGAAGAGTATGTTCGAGAGCAAAATCATAAAGCCGATGACGGACAGAACTATCGCCCAGATGTCATTATTAACTTACCGGAAGGTAAGCACATTATCGTTGATGCTAAAGTGTCTCTTAACGCTTATAACGACTATATCAATTCAGAAGATGAAACGGACAGCCAGCATTTTTTAAAACAGCATATCGACGCTATTCGTAACCATATAAAAAGTCTATCGGCGAAAGCCTATCAACAGTTGCCAAGCTTACACAGCCCTGATTTTGTTTTTATGTTTATGCCGATAGAACCTGCGTTTATGGCCGCTTTTCAGCATGATGAGAAGCTCTTTATGGATGCCTTTGATCAACGCATCGTGGTGGTAACTCCGACGACATTATTGGCCAGTTTACGAACCGTAGAAAGTTTGTGGGCAATTGAACGCCGTGGCCGCAGTGCAGATGAGCTCAGTGAACAGGCGGGTAAAGTTTACGATCGCTTGCGTATTGTGGTCGAGAAAATGGATAAGCTAGGGACACAGCTCAATAGCGCGCAAAAAACCTATGATGAAACTTATTCTTCACTGGCGTTAGGGCGAGGCAATTTAGTGAATACGGCGAATCAGTTTGTTGAGCTTGGGGTGAGAATTAAAAAGAAAATCCCTCAAGGGAACGCCGAAAATAAAAGCCGAATGGAAAAAAGTGATAGCATGGAGAGCAGCAATGAAACGTCGTGAATTTTTATCATTATCCTTAATATCGGCAATGGCATTGCAGGTTCCCCGAGTCAGTGGGGAAATACTCGCTCAAGATATTAAAAATGAGCCATTGGATATTAAGCGATTACTTTCGTTTTTAGATTCTTTACAGGTTGAAAGCTTGGTCACCGAAGGCGAGTGGGACCTTGGGCAGATATTTAATCATGCCGCGCAAAGTATTGAATTTTCAATCGATGGTTATCCACAGCATAAGTCTGATTTTTTCAAACAAACCGTGGGTACATTAGCATTCCAAGGGTTTGCCTTATGGGGCAAGATGACCCATGGATTGGCTGAAGGTATTCCTGGAGCAAAGAGCATTTCAGCATCTCAAGATCCGTATCAGGGGTTAGCTAGGTTGAAGCAATCTTTGCTTCGCTTTGATCAATATCAGGGTAATTTACAGCCACACTTTGCTTATGGCAATTTGACCAAGCAAGAATATGCCTTAGCTCATGTGCTGCATTTAAATAACCACTTTGAGGAAGTTCGCCTTGTCCAGACTGCGTGATTTAAAAGGCTTTGGCCCCAAGAGTGAAGAAATACTCGCGCAAGTAGGAATTGAATCCGTCGAGCAGTTTATGCAAGTCGACCCCTTTCAGTTATATGCGGACTTAAAGCAAAAGGTAAAAGGCACGGGATTGAATTCCATTTATGCCATTATAGGGGCTCAGCAAGACGTGCATTGGCAAGAAGTTGCCCGTACACAAAAGTATGAAATCTTACTGCGCTTAGACGATATGGGATTAGCCCCAGCGAAACCTAGTAAGAAATAGCCAGCCCTTAGTCTGATACGTTAGAATGATAGCAATAGTAAACTCCCTTAATTCCAAACGATATCCATCAGCATGACAGACAAACCTTCTCGCCCCAAAAGCAGCGATTCATTAAGTTCTGCAGACGACCTATTTGCCGATAGTGCTGGCCAGCAGTTAGCAGGGCAGTTCACGTTTGATAGTGCTGTGGCTCGAGTTTTCCCCGATATGATCAAGCGCTCGGTGCCCGGTTATGCCGAAACGGTTGCTATGTCTGGGGTGATTGCGGGTGAGTATGCGCGTGATAATACCCATTTATACGACCTTGGCTGTTCATTGGGCGCGGTTACGCTCGCGATGCGTCATGGGGTTAAGGCGCAGAACTGTAAGATTATAGGCATTGATAATTCTGCTGCGATGATTGAGCAAGCTGGGCATTATTTAGCGTTGGATGAGGGGAGTGTTGAGGTTGAGTTGGAATGTGCCGATATTACTGCGCGACCGATTGAGAATGCCTCTGTTGTCGCATTGAATTACGTACTGCAATTTATCGCCCAAGAACAACGCCTAGCGCTATTGCAGCAAATCGCTGCGGGTCTGAATGAGGGTGGTGCTTTAATCTTATCGGAGAAGATTTGTTTCAACGATGATGAGCAACCCTTGCAAGATAAGCTGCACTTAGATTTCAAACGAGCCAATGGCTATAGCGAATTAGAAATCGCGCAAAAACGCAGTGCTATCGAAAACGTACTGATCCCTGAAACCGAAGAGGCTCATATTGCGCGTTTAAAACAAGCTGGTTTCAGTCGTGTCATTCGCTGGTATCAATGCTTTAACTTTGCTTCCTACTTAGCGATTAAGTAACCGCTAAGTCATTAACAGAATAGAACTTCATTATGAACGTAGATGTATTTTCTTGGTTTGACGATATTCAAGCCGCGATGTCAGAAGAAGGCAGCTTATTAGCGCCTTGGGCCAAAGTATTGCCGCAGCAATTGCACGCGATTTTTAATGAAAAAGTGCACGGTGACCAACAGCGCTGGTTAGATGCGCTAGAAAACTTACCGGCGATTGATAATGTCAGCCGAGACATTCAGCAAGATCGCATTCAATTAAGCAGTGAAAGCATCAATGAAGAAGTTGATGCTCAAATAAAGTCTGGCTTGCAGCAGTTAAGCCCATGGCGTAAAGGTCCTTTTCAATTTTTTGCGACGCACATTGATACCGAATGGCGCAGCGATTGGAAATGGCAACGTATAGCCTCCCACTTGGCACCACTAGAAGGGCGTACTATTTTGGATGTGGGCTGTGGCTCGGGTTATCACATGTGGCGTATGTTAGGGGCCGGTGCTCACCGTGTCGTCGGTATTGATCCGTCGCGTTTGTTTTTGGCTCAGTTTCAAGCGTTTAAGCAATATGCCCAGTCTGGGCAAGAGGAATCGTTGAATATCGATCTATTGCCACTGCGCATGGAAGATGTGCCTAGACCTTTAAAAGCATTCGATACTACCTTTTCTATGGGGGTTTTGTACCATCGGAAGTCACCACTGGATCATCTAACAGAATTAAAAGATACGCTAAAGCCTGGTGGTCAGCTGGTCTTAGAAACGTTGGTGATCGAAGGCGGGCTTGGTGAGGTATTGATGCCAGAAGATCGCTACGCCCAGATGCGTAACGTCTGGTTTCTTCCTAGTTGTGATACTTTATTATTATGGGCGCGCCGAGTTGGTTTTAAGAACCCTCGAATAGTCGAAAAGAATGTTACTAGCCTAGATGAACAGCGTTCAACGGAGTGGATGCAGTATCAGTCTTTAACTGATTTCTTAGATGCTGACGATAAAACGAAAACAGCGGAAGGCTATCCAGCGCCATTAAGAGCGACCTTGATCGCAGAGGCCTAATCTGTCCTGTCAAATTGTTCGAATCTGACATTACTGTCTACACTGTAATAACTAAGTATTTTTTAGTCATTATTAGGGCGATTGCCTAGAGAGAACATTATGTCAGAAGTCGAACCGCTGAGTGATGAGCAGCGAATTAGTGTTTTAGAGGGTAAGGTGGGTAAAAATCGGACCGTGATTACGATCGTAGCACTGACGATGGTAGTTATTCTTTCAGTCTCATTTACTGTACTGATTCTAAAGTTGCTTCGTGCTGACGAACCTTATGTACCCCGTTCAAGCTTTAACGAGCAGAGTGATATCATTCAAGCGCTTAGCGAAGAAGTTAAGCAGCAGCAATTACTGATTGAGCATCTGACCCTGAGTTATAGTCAAAGCCAAGCCGCCGCTTTTCAACATAATCTTGTGGAGCAAGAACAGAGCTATCAAGAGTTCTTAGGGGCATTAAAGCTGGGGATGTTTGATCTTGCTAAGATGGTTCAAGGGTCACGGACTTGGCTAGATGTGTATAACGATAAACTCGATGATGCGAAAAATGCGAGTATTGCTCGCGAAAAAGCGTTAAAGCGGTTATCAATCAAAAAACCGAACTAATCTATCCATACTTCACGAATGGGCTCGCCAAAATCATCATAGATAATTTTCTTTCTCGGTCGTGACGGTTTAGCTGGGGCGGGGGCCGAGCCTGATTTCTTTCGCTCGTCGACGGCTTTTAATTCATCTACTAGCGGCGTACGAGTCTGCTTACCTTGTTCAAAACCACTGCTTCGATCATCAATTTTACCATTGATTAACCCGCTTTCACCGCGTTGAAATTCATGTACAGCGCCGCCTTGATCGAGAAAACTCTCAATCTCACTTTGCATCTGTTGTCGAATTTCGCGCTTAGTTGGGCGTTTATGCATAGTTTATGGTCAAGGTCACTTGTGTAAAAGAAAAGTATAGGCGATAAAAGTAATCTGATAGTTTACAGTACTTTCAACGATTCACGTAATTAAGGCTAAATCTAATGAAAATGACAATAAAAGCGCTCACGACCTTAATGGTTATATTTTCGGTGTTGGGCTGTACAGAAGAGAGTATTAATAAATTGTCTCGTCAAGCTGATAACTTATTAGGGGAAGATCTCAAGGTTTCATATGTCGATGCTGGCCAAGTCGTTAAAACATGGACCGTTAAAGACGGCAAGATCACTACTGGACGCGATGATCAAGGGCGAGCGATTGGTTATTACTATTTCTGGAGTGTGGAAACCGGTTATGTACAACTTCCAATTGAACGAACTTTAATTGAAGAGATCAGATAATAAAGATTTAATTATTTTTCGACTAGAAGCTAAAACAAAAATGAAAGATGCCTTGAAAAAAACGATACAGCCTTATGCCGCCCGGCTTATTTCCAGTGATCAAATACTTAACCTAAAGCGTCATTTGTTTGAGGTTAAAAGAAAGCTACTGGCTAAGCCACATCAGGTTGATGTGTATTTGAGAATAGATGACCCTTATAGCTATTTATTAGTGCAGGTTTTGGCAGAATTTGAGGCGCGCTTTGAGATTGAAATTCATTGTAAAACCATTAAGCATTTGCAAGAGGATATGTATCCTGAAGTTGAAATGTGGCATACCAATGGTTTTTTCGACGCGGGGCAGTTAGCGCATCTGTATGATTTACAGTGGCCACAGAAAGCTCCGATTAAGAGCAGTGCGATTATCAGTCGTGGTACTGAGTGCTTGTTGCAATTAGAAGCGGCATTTAATGGTCAAAGCATTAATTGGCAGCTGTTAAAAACCGTATTTGAAGGTTATTGGTTCTCGCAAGCCGAGAAGTTTGAGTTGAATAAAGAGTTTGAATTAATAGACTCGTTAAGTATGGGGCGACAACTTGAAGCCAATGAGATGACCTTGAGAGAAAAAGGTCATTATATGAGTGCCATGCTGAACTATGAGGGTGAGTGGTATTGGGGCTTGGACCGACTTGATCATCTAGAGCAACGACTATTTAGTCTTGGACTAGGGAAAGATAAGAATGATGAGGTTTATTTTAATAAAACCTATGTCGATCTTTATCAGTCGAAACCGTTATCAAAGCCTGATGATCGGTTGAAAAAGCTGACTCTGTTCTTTTCTATACGCAGTCCTTATTCTCATATTGGTTTAGAGCAAGCGATGAAACTTGCACAGCATTACCAGTTAGAGCTTGAGGTTAAGCCTGTGCTCCCGATGATTATGCGAGGGCTTTCTGTTCCTAATACCAAGAAAATGTACATCTTTCATGATACTAAGCGGGAAGCGCAAAAATTAGGCATCGATTATGGTTTTGTTGCAGACCCACTCGGTAAGGGAGTCGAGCGTTGTTATACCCTATTCAGTTATGCACAGAGCCTAGGCTGTGAGCAGCAGTACTTATTAAATTATGCTCAAGCAGTCAACGCTCAGGGGATTCATTCAGATACCGATGCCGGATTAAAAAGCATCGTTGAGCGTAGTGGAATGGAATGGGAAAAAGCACAAGAAATATTAGCCCAACCAGAAGCGAATACAGCCTGGCAAGAATGGGCAGAAAATAATCGACAACAGATGGTTGCTCTAGGATCTTGGGGGGTGCCTACCTTTCAATACGATGATTTGGTTCTATGGGGGCAAGATAGAGCGGGCTTGATTGAGAATCGAATCAAGGCAAACTTATCGACAACTGAATAATTGTTTAAAAAACAGTCAATGATGTGCAAGAATACACCGCAAATCGCGCCAGAATGTGTATTCATTAATGAATATGTCGTTGTTTTAACATTCTGACATAAAACTCCATTACACTTGGCCCCGCATTCAGTAGAATGTCTGGCTTATTATGGAAAAAATAAATATAAAGAGATGGTTTTGAAGGCAATCTGGTCCGCTAAGTGGTATTTGATTATCGGTTTATTCTGTTATTCAGTATTTTTATTGTTAACAGCACCATTGGAATTTATCTGGCCAAAAGTACAGCCTCATATTGGCCGCTTACCGGTACAAATTGAACTAGTGACGGGCACGCTTTGGCAAGGTCAAGCACGAGTCAAAATACCTAAGGTTGGCAAGGTTTCGGGTCAATGGGATATTCAGCTCAGTGATCTGTTATTAGGGCAGCTTGCTGCAAAAGTTAATGTTCAAGGTGACGAATTAAAACTTGAGGGCAAGGTAATCGCTAACCAGACAAAGGTTGAGCTGATTGATACCAAAGCCTTTATGTCTTCACGCTATCTTGAATCCGTCCTTCGCCAAGGACGGTCGAGTCTGACCGGAGACTTTGAACTCAATAAATTTAATGCGGAATTCTCGCTAGCGGATAAGCAGATATTAACCGCAGATGGACGTTTATTATTCAATGGTGGCCATGTTAGCTTCCCTGTGGATGGTAAAAAGATAGATGCCGAATTACCGATTCTTGTTGGGGCATTGAGCAAGCCTGGGGATAATGTTGAATTGATCATCACGAATACCGAAGGCCAATCAATTGGTACCGGTTATGTGCAACCTGATGGTTGGGCTGGTATTGCGATACGTCGTCGATTCTTAGATATATTAGGTCAAAAATGGCCGGCAGATGTTGAAGAAGATAAAGTCATTTTTGAAGCCTCACAAAAAATATTATGAAAATATGGAACGTGGTAACGCAGGGAATGAAAGTGAGACTAGGGTGGTTAGGTTGTGAGTGAGCAAGCAGTAGTTATTTTGCCTTGGCAGCGATTCGCTCTTATTGCGGGTAAGCTTACCTTTACGTTACTCATCGCGAGTCAATTAGCGGTGTTTACTTGGATGATACTTTCTCCAAAAACATTAGTACTAGCGGAACCAAGCCGTGCGAAAGGCGCAGCCAATTTACAGCAAGGTCAAAGCAGCATTGCTGATTGGCATATCTTTGGTGATGCCGCGGTTGAAGTTGTAGACGTTCCTAAAGAAGTCAATGCGCCTAAAACACGTTTACGCCTAGAGTTATTGGGTGTGATGGCGGCGAGTAAAACAGAGAATTCAAGTGCGATTATTGCACCCAAAGGCGGTCGTGGTGAAAACTATCGTGTTGGGGATGTGGTTCAAGGGCGTACCAAGCTAGCGGCAGTTCACCAAGATAAAGTGATCCTAGATAGTAATGGTAAATTAGAAACCCTTAAGTTTGATTTAACCCGTAAGCAAGGGATTCAGAAATCAAGCAAGCCAACCCCAGCGCAAAGAAAAAAGCAAAGTCGCGGTACGCTGAAAGATCGCTTTAAAAAAGTACGTAATGCCTCTGATGCGGTTACTTTGTTAAGAGATGAAGTGGCGAATAATCCTGCTGGTGCTTTGAAGCAACTAGGTTTAGAAACCTCTGCTAATGGCTCGGGCTATAAAGTATCCAATTCTGGTTCCATGCTAACTCAGTTAGGTTTGCAACCAGGAGATGTAATCTTGTCTGTCAATGGACAGACATTAGGCAATCTTGATGATGATCAAATGTTATTAGAGCAAGTGACTAATAGCGGCCAAGCGCGGTTAGAAATACAGCGTGGCAATCGTCGTTTTGTCGTTAACCATACCATTAAATAAGGACTTAATCGGTGTTTAAGCGTTTTTGTAAAATAGCCTTGTTGGCCATGTCTATTGCCATCACAGTGCCTACTACGATTGTTCATGCAGAAGATCAGAACTGGCAAGTTAATCTTAAAGATGCCGATATCTCTGCTTTTATAGGTCAAATTGCCGACATTACGGGTAAGAGCTTCGTTATCGACCCTAGAGTGAAAGGTAAGGTAACAGTGGTTTCTACGGAAACCATGAATACCGAAGCCGTATACGAACTCTTCTTATCGGTTCTAAAAGTTCATGGTTATGCGGCTGTACCTGCTGGCGAAGTGATTATGGTGGTGCAGCAAAATTCGGTTAAGCAGCAAGGCCGAGATTTAGAAGCCAAGTTTAAGAAGCAAAGCCAAGAAATGGTCACTAAAGTGATCACCATTAAAAATACTCCGGCGTTAGATTTAGTACCGATTCTGCGTCCGCTGGTGGCTAAGTATGGTCATTTAGCTGGGGTGAAATCTGCGAATGCTTTGATTATTTCTGATCACGCATCAAATATTAATCGCATCGAACAGATCATCGACCGTCTAGATAAATCAGGTAGTGAAGAATTAGAAGTTATCCAGCTAAAAGAAGCTTGGGTAGGTAACGTCGTCACTATGTTGCAAAGCTTAGACCCAACCAGAGTTGCACAAGGTAAGGGTTCTAATAGTGGTGGTGCAGGCAGTATTCGAGTCGTCGCGGATGAACGCAGCAACCGATTAATTATCAAGGGTGAAAAGACTTCTCGTGAACGTATTCGAACCTTAATTGAACAGCTTGATAAACCTTCTTATTTTTCTGGCAGCGCGAAAGTGATCCGTCTTAAGTATGCTGATGCGAAAAAACTCGCGGAGTTATTGAAAAGTGTGATGAGCGAATCGGATTCGGGCGGTAAAGATGCGAATAAGGCCAAAGGTAAAGCGAGCATTCATGCGGATGAAGAATTGAACGCATTAGTTGTGCGCGCAGAGCCTTCGATCTTAAAAGAAATTGATGACATCATTCATGAGTTGGATGTTCGTCGTGCGCAGGTCTTGATTGAATCGGCGATTGTTGAAGTGACCGGTGATGTAACCGACTCATTGGGCTTCCAGTGGGCTGTCGGGGATGAAGATAATCCTGTATCAGGTACTAATTTCGGTAATGCTGGTAATTCATTAAATAGTATTGCTGGCATGGCGGCGGGAACTACCGCTCCGGCTTTGAGTAACGGGCTAACTTTAGGTGGTTTTAAGCAAACCAATGGTCAAGTTGATTTTGGTGTGGTTATTCAGGCATTAGAAAGCCAGAGCAATACCAATTTGCTTTCAACCCCAAGCATTATGACGTTGGATAACCAAGAAGCAGAAATCGTTGTTGGTCAAAATGTTCCTTTCCTAACAGGCTCAACTTCATCCAGCTCGAACAGTAACCCTTTTACGACTATTTCTCGTGAAGATATTGGTGTGACGCTTAAGATTAAGCCACATATTCACGAAGGCAGTGAATTACGCTTGGAAGTTGAAGTGAGTGCAGAATCTGTGGCCAATACCACGGTGCAGGGGCAGGCAGATTTAATTACCAATAAGCGTAAGCTAAAAACCATGATTTTAGCCGCAGACCAAGAAACCATTGTTTTGGGTGGTTTAATCAGTGATGACATTACTGAGACAGAAAGTAAGGTGCCATTATTAGGGGATATTCCTCTACTAGGGTGGTTATTTAAAAGTAAAAGTACCCAGCACGTTAAACGTAATTTGATGGTATTTTTGCGCCCAACGATCGTATTGGATAAGCAGAAAGCGACCACCTTAACTCATGATAAATACAATGGTATCTGGGAATTTGAGATGTCGTCAGATGTTGAAGTCGATTCTGTGGATGCCCGCATGAATCAGTTATTTAGAGGTGTTCAGAACACTCAGTAGATTGACAAGTCTGTGAGTGAACACAATTAAAGGCCAGCCAAATAATGCTGGCCTTTTTTATGCCCGCGCGAAAAGCAGATTAAAGTACTTCAATACCTTGCTGTTCTAATAAGTCGACTAGGGCGATCAGTGGTAAGCCAATTAGACTATTAGGGTCGCGACCTTCAAGAGCAGAGAATAAGCGAATACCTAAGCCTTCTGATTTAAAACTGCCGGCGCAGTCGAGGGGCATTTCTTGCTCGATATAACGCTCAATTTGCGGCTGAGTTAAATGACGGAAATGGACAGAGAAGGGTTCAACTAAACTCACTTGTTGCTGGCTTTGGCTATTGAAAACACACAAGCCGGTGAGGAACTTAACCTGCTGACCACTGGCTTGGCTTAGCTGTTTAATCGCATTCTCAATGGTATGAGGTTTACCTAATACAGTTTGCTGGCCATCTATCTCTAAGACTGCACACTGATCGCTGCCAATAATAAGGTGATTGGGGTAATCGCTGGCGAGGGCTTTTGCTTTTTCAATGGCAAGTCGTTGCACGTAATCCCTAGGGCTTTCATTCACATGTAGGCGTTCATCGATATCAGGGCTAGCCATAATAAAAGGCAGCTGTAGTTTTTCTAAAAGCTGTTGGCGATAGCGTGAACTAGAGGCTAATAGCAAGGGTAAAGACATAGCGAGGGATACCGAGTGAAAATGAAAAGCAAAAAAAAGGAGCCGAAGCTCCTTTTACAGTAACCTATTAAGGTAACTGATCGATTAAGCTAGGTTCGCGTTAGCGAATTCCCAGTTAACCAATGCCCAGAAACCTTTTAGGTAGTCAGGACGTACATTGCGGTAATCAATGTAATAAGCGTGTTCCCACAAATCAACAGTGATAAGAGGTGTTACACCTTCTTCTGTTAGTGGAGTACCAGCGTTAGACGTATTTACGATATCTAGAGAACCGTCGGCTAGTTGAACTAACCAAGTCCAGCTAGAACCGAAGTTGTTAACCGCTTTATCGTTCAATTTTTCTTTTAGTGCTTCGAAAGAACCGAAAGATGCATTGATTTTTTCAGCGATAGCGCCAGTTGGCTCGCCGCCGCCGTTAGGGCTTAAGCTGTTCCAGTAGAACGTGTGGTTCCAGATCTGTGCAGCGTTGTTGAAAACTGGGCCAGTAGAAGATTTAACAATTTCTTCTAGAGATTTGTTTTCATCAGCAGTACCACCGACAAGACCATTTAACTTAACAACGTAAGTATTGTGGTGCTTACCATAGTGAAATGACAAAGTTTCTGCAGAAATGTGTGGCTCTAATGCATCTTGTGCATAAGGCAATGCTGGTAATTCAAACGCCATGTTTTCTCTCCAATATTAGCTGAATGATGCGGGACCAATGAAAAACTCTAATGGGAGTAGAGTTCTTACATCCGCAATCTGGGGTGAATAATAGCACACCTTCAATTATCCGCTACGCATGTAAAAAGTGTGGTTTTAGTTTAATCATCTTATCCGCTATACTAACGCCACAAAAATACCTAAGAAGACATGCTTAGTCGATGGCATGAGGTATTAATAATCATAACAATGAATCAAATTTTCGGGGGCAAGTATGTCAAACGAACAAGAGTCGATGCCAAAGATGCAGGCATCACAAGAAGACATGGCTATGCGCCAAAAGCAATTACAACAACGCCGTTTGGCAGCTCAACGTGCGGCTAAAGCCAATCCCGCTGCAGCACAGATTGCAGCTCCAGCACCTAAGCAGACACTTGCGATTGTTGCCCTTGTATTGAGCTTGGCAATGGGTGGTTTTGCTGGTTTCTTATTTATGCAATTACAAGAAGCTAATGCTCAGCTAAGTAAAGCAGAAGGCATTCTGAACGGTCATGCGACAAATTTAGCTGAGCTTAACGACAAGTTATCAGCGTCTGATGAAAATTCAAACTTATCCGTTGATGCGTTAAAGATCCTATTAAAAGACAACGGTAAAGAAATCCGTAAGCTGTGGGATTTAAGTAATAAAACCAACAAACCGAACATTGCTAAAAATGGCAAATCCATTTCTGCGGTTAAGAACTCAATTGCGAAAGTTGATAAAAAAGCGACGAGCATTGATCGTAAGATAGGTAACGTAGACAGCAAGGTCGCTTCTGCTAATAGTAAGATTGATGGCAATAAGAAAAGCATTGGTAGTAATAAGAAGACCATTGCCGATTTAAAAACCAGTTTAGCCCTACAAGAAAAAGCGCTAGAGGATAAGTTAGCTCAAGTTAAATCTTCAGTTAATGGTTTACCTGCAGCCACTGAAAAACGCATCAATGATAATGAACAATCTATTCGTTCTATCGATGCAACACGTAAAAAGTTAAACAGCTCTATGGCTGAAGTTGAGTCTCAGTTTAATGAGATGAAGCTTGAGATTGAAGATATCCAGATTCGTTTGGATCGCATGCAAAATGCTATGACAGGCACTTTATAAAACATTCTGTAATACTTTGGCGATTCCAATGACAGCACAAGCACGGCCGCAACAACTACAGAACATGTTGCAGCAGTGCTTGTCACTGCCGCAACTAACTTCTTCAGACCTCCCTCTATTTCGCCAGCAAATGCGTGCGGGATTTCAGCATTACTCCACACCATTGAATGCAGTTTTTTTGGGTGCCCAAGCGGCGACTCCAGGAATGGCTTTCTTATCGGGTTATCAAAATGCGATTCGTTGCTTAGATAAAACATGCCCAGTGAATGAGTTGGCAGCGTTTTGTGTCTCAGAAAAGGGCGTGAAAAAGCCTTGGGATATGCAAACGCGTCTTCTTGCTGAGGCTGATGGCTATCGATTATCTGGCCAGAAGGGCTATGTGATGTTGATGCCAGATCATTTAGATCGACTTTACATTATTGCTAAAGATGAAGCGGATCAGCTTAAATGTGTTGTATTGAGTTCAACGGCTACTGGGTTAGAAGCTAGCGAAGCGTTAAATGCCCCTTTTGTGCAAGACATTCCCCATGCCGGTATTAGCTTGGATCTGGTCGAAATCGCTACCGCTCAGTTACTGAAAATTGATGGCCACCAACAGGCTAATAAGCCATTTCGTTACTGGGAAGATGTTCATGTTAGTCTCTCTGTGATGGCTTGGATGGCTAGGGAGAGCCTAAATGATGGTCAGTCTTTGGAAGATCTTGATGAATTAACCAGACTAATGTGTCAGTTAATTGAAAAGTTTGAAGAGCAGCCTGACTATTATTCAGCTGAAAGTTTTCCATTGCTGGATGAATGTCAGGAGTTGCTCGAAAGGCATTCAGAAATGCTAAAACCAGAGAGTCTGGAGCAGTGGAAAAAAGACCGCTTATTACTTCAAATGGGGCAAAAAATTCGCCATCTAGTACGGGCTAAATTAGCCCGTTAAGGGTGGAAAAAATACGGTGTAAAACCTTTGTAAATTGTTCAGCGGGCAATCACATTGGTCGTAATGTTGGGTGATTGCACGTTTGGGTTGCCAATGACGGGGGCTGTAGTTGATATAGGAATAACTCGGCTAGCACCGACATCGTCTTCCGCTAATTCAAACTGTTTTTGCTGTTGTTTACCTACCGGTGTATCGGCTGCTGTAATGCTTACAGCATCGCGGCTATCTATCCCTGTCTTCCCCATTTCTTTGTTCAAAAGTCTAGGAATATCAAGGCTTTGCGTAGTTGATCGGTTATAGCGTTTGGCGCGGCTATAGTCGTAATGATGAGGGCGTTTTTTCGCTTCTTCAATCGCTGTGAAGATATCATCAGCGTAATATTCGTCGTGTGGATTTACCCCCCAACTCAAGGTTGGGGCTAGTACCATGACAGATAAGGCTAGAGCCTTAGGCATAGGGAATATCATAACATCACCATGAAGTCTTGATTATGGCGTGATATAGGCTCTAGAGCTGGCCTCAGAGCGAATATCGCTAGCGCTTCCGGAGAAGCCGTCGCCACGATACTCAATTTTTTGAACTATGTATACATTAGGGGCAAGCTCGCTAATGTCTGCGGTAGGCTGTACTGATAAGTCAATTTGTGTCGTCTTTGTATCGGCCAATTGCTCTAGTTCAGAGTCATCTTTTTTACCGGCAAAAGCATCTTGTTCAGATAATTCAAGTGGTGATGTACGCTCAGGTGCTGTGTCTCCAGGGCCCGCCGCTGTTGCATCTAGAGCACCATCAACAATTTCAGTCGACATCTCTTTATTCATTAATTTCGGGAAATCAAAGCTCTTGGATGTAGAGCGGTTATACCAGCGATTACCGACGTAAGCGGTATCATTTGGACGTTCTTCAGCGTTTTTAACCGCAGCATCCAAATCATTGGAGTAATAGTCGTTACCATTCGCTTGAGCGAATACATGGAATAGTCCACCGCTAAGAATGGTCAGTGTGGTGATGATGAATGGGGTTTTCATTTTACAAACTCCCTGTTTTTGTTATTTTTTGTTATGCGTGGCATCATACAAGCGACAACATAATGATGCAAATGATCCCCTTTGTGGATAGGACATAATAATGATAAGAATCGGATTATTGCTGCTAGCGGTACTTATGCTACCAGGCTGCACAATTTACCAATCTATTGGTCATAACTTCGGAACCTTCGTTTCAGCCCCTAACGGACAAGATTTCCAACCTGTCGGATATCGTTGGGATTATGAACATACGGCTTTGGTCTATGTCTATCGCCCAGCATCAACTTGGGCCAACGATGAGCTAGAAGCCCCCACCTTTTATTTAAATGACGAGCGTCGATTTAATATCAAAGGTAATGGCTATACCTGGTATGAATTGAAGCCAGGCAAGCATGAAATCAAAATCCGTCGTCCTCTTGGAGGACTAGAAGGAATCAAGGTCGGTGATATGCTCGACTTTACCTTGAAGATGGTTACTGAATTAGATATCAATGCACAAGCTGGAAACGTTTATTATTTACGTTATTCTGAAGTGGATAAAGATGCAGCGAAATTTGCAGATATGACGTTCCACGATAACCCTTTGCAGGTTGTGACTCCTGATGTTGCATTAGCAGAAATTCAGCAAACCAATATGCTAGATGAAGGTCGTGGTTTAATTGCTGCAATGCCTCGTATTGATAAAAAAGCTCAACAATTAGCGGCGGCAAAAAAGCAGCAAGCTGAAAAAGAAGCTGAAGCAAAAGAGGAAGAAGGCACTAAGAGCTGGAATCCTTTCTAGTTGCCATCCGTATACTATTAGAACGCGTCGCAAAGTCAGCAATTGCCTGACGCTCCGTTTGAATTGAGTTACAATAAGCTATAACCAGATACCCACCTCCCAGTGGGTATTGCTTATTTAGAGCACTGAAAAGTACTGAAAACTTGATGAGGACGTGACCCATGGCTAATGCCGTCACAGTTGTTCGCCAAGATGATCTGATTGAGAGCATCGCGGACGCACTGCAATATATTTCGTATTATCACCCAAAAGACTTCATCGACGCTGTTCATGAAGCTTATCTAAAAGAAGAATCGAAAGCGGCTAAAGATGCCATGGCTCAGATTCTGATTAACTCTCGTATGTGTGCTCAAGGCCACCGTCCAATTTGCCAAGATACCGGTATCGTTACCGTATTCTTAGAAATCGGCATGGATGTGCGTTTTGAAGACGCCACCATGAGCATTGAAGACATCGCGAACGAAGGCGTGCGTCAGGCGTATTTGCACCCTGATAACGTTCTACGTGCTTCGGTGCTGGCCGACCCAGACGGTGCTCGTAAGAATACTAAAGATAATACCCCTGCAGTGATCCACGTTAAGTTGGTTCCCGGTAATACGGTTGACGTTCACGTAGCAGCGAAAGGCGGCGGCTCTGAAGCTAAGTCTAAGTTTGCGATGTTGAATCCATCCGATTCGGTTGTGGATTGGGTGCTTGAGCAAATTCCAAAGATGGGGGCGGGTTGGTGTCCACCAGGAATGCTAGGTATAGGCATCGGTGGTACGGCTGAAAAAGCGATGATGATCGCGAAAGAAGCGCTATTAGAGCCAGTAAACATTCAAGAGCTGCAAGCTCGTGGTGCTGAAACTCGTGCAGAAGAATTACGCTTAGAATTGTTCGAGAAAGTGAACAAGCTAGGCATCGGTGCACAAGGTCTTGGTGGTCTTACAACGGTTGTTGATATCAAGGTTGCGGATTTCCCAACACATGCAGCGAACAAGCCAGTAGCGATTATTCCAAATTGTGCGGCAACTCGTCACGCACACTTCACGTTAGATGGCTCAGGTCCAGCCGCATTACCGGCACCTAAGCTTGAAGACTGGCCTGAGATTACTTGGGAAGTCGGTGATGGTGTACGTCGTGTAAACATGAACGACGTAACCCCAGAAGCCGTTAAAGATTGGCAACCTGGTGAAACGGTATTGTTATCTGGCAAGATGCTTACTGGCCGTGATGCGGCGCACAAGCGTATGGTTGATATGATCAATAAAGGCGAAGAGCTACCTGTTGATCTTAAAGGCCGCTTTATCTATTACGTAGGCCCTGTTGATCCAGTACGCGAAGAAGTTGTAGGACCTGCAGGTCCAACGACGGCGACTCGTATGGATAAGTTCACCCGTACCGTACTAGAAGAAACTGGCCTATTAGGCATGATCGGTAAAGCCGAGCGTGGCCCAATGGCGATTGACGCGATTCGTGATAACGAAGCGGTTTATCTAATGGCTGTAGGTGGTGCTGCTTACTTAGTATCGCAAGCGATTAAAGGCGCTGAGGTTGTTGGTTTTGACGATCTGGGTATGGAAGCGATCTACGAATTTGATGTGGTGGATATGCCTGTAACGGTTGCGGTTGATTCTCGTGGTTCCTCGGTACACGTTACCGGTCCGCAAGAGTGGGCAGCAAGAATTGCAGCGAAAGACGTGAGCTAGTTTCACCCCTTTACGTTGTTAAAAAAACCGGACCTATGGCAGCATAGGGACCGGTTTTTTTATGTCTGATGTTTTACTCTCTCGAAGAGCTATTCTGACAGCTATACTAGAGCTAGATAAGAGGAGAATCATTATGGCCTGCGATAGTAATAGTAAATTAGAGCAAGTGAATAGCGAAGATATACCTGCAGGGTGGCAAATAGATCAAAGCGAAGGTATTGATCAGTTAATAAAAGAATTTCGCTTCAAGAATTTTGTCAGCGCAATGCATTTTTCGAATGAGATCGCTGAGCTCGCAGAGTTGCACAACCATCACCCCCTCATTATGACAGAGTGGGGCAAGGTCACATTGCATTGGTGGACGCATACGGCAAAAGGTATCAGTGCATTAGATATTAAACTAGCGCAGCTCTGTGATGAGCTTTCCTAGCGACTGCCAGAACTGATACCGACATAATCAACCAGTAAAGCTCGGCCTTCACAGCCTAATGATTTGATGCTGACTTTATGCTGATAATTCAGCGCTGCTAATAGAAGTTGAAACTTACGTTGAGCAACTTCTTTATGATCACTATAAGACCTGTGCCTGTTCGACAATTTACCGCCGCATTTATGTGTTTTTTTCGACGTAAAAAAATCAAATCCCGATCTCACATCATCTTCAATCTGATAGATGGAAATAACCGTTAAATTATCTTTGATATTTTTGTCTTCCGCACTCACACCATGAATGTTCACAAGTGAGATTACGAATAAAAAACTTAATTGAATCAATGACTTCATAAATCCTCCGTTACAAAAAAGCATAGCAAAGTTTCGCAAACTTTCATTAAACCTGAATATCTGAACTATGCTGACATCAGGAATCTGGAAAAAGACATCAGGGTTAAGGAATGTTGATGGTTGTTCAAAGTCTCAAAATACTATGTATTGGTTTATTACTGTCGCTTAATTTTACTCAAGCGGAAGAACCTGCTCTGCCTTATGTTGCAGAACCCCCGCCGACACTTTATACCGGTTTTGGTCAATTATTAGATGACGATAAAGCCTTGGTTTTAGAAGAATTAATGGATCTCGATCAGAGTATTCAACGAATCGCTTTGTATCATAATGGCGATCGTCTACACCGCTTAATTCCTAAGCAAGTTCATCAAATGGTAGAAAACAAATTGATGCGTCGTTTAATTGCTAACGGCCGTTTTGATGTCATTCAGTGTATTGAATGTCGTACGACAAAAGTTGTAATGGCCGCCGATGAATTAAAAATCTCTCAAGCCGCTGAAAATAACCAAGAACTTCGTGCACTTTCAAAAAGAGTGCGTGCGGATGCTTTTATGTTTTGGAGCGCGTCTGTTCATGAAAATAAATTCACCATTAACTTACGCCTTGTAGATGGAAAAAATAATGAACTCTTATGGCTAAAGGAATATTCCAAGAAAACGACCAAAGAAGCTGAAGCCGAAGATTTTGATAAGGTTCAATATGAACTTATCGTAGGGGCTTGGGGAATAAATGGCGAACGTAAGAGTACGACTGGCGGTGGTGATGCCGAGCTAAATGGCGCCACGGTATTTGGTATTCGTCGTCGTGAAAGTACCGAGTTAAACGAAGACATTGAATATACTTTAGGTTTTGAATACTTCACAAATTACTCATCCGGTGAGTTGTTTGACCTCAGTGGTTATAACTTGGAAGGGCGTATCATCGCAGATATCCCTGCGCTGGATGATGTAATCGATAGTAACGTCTATTTAGGTATCGGGCAGTCTTTCTTTAATAATGCTAATAGTTTGATCTTTCGTTTTGGCTTTGAGTTCCCCTTCTTTAAAGATGGCTTTATGGACTTCGGTGTTGTGTATATGCAGGAAGCTGACGTGAAGTGGAAGAAAGATACCGCGTTTGAAGAAACAGGAACGTTTGGTGGTGCAAGTTATGATTTAACTCTGGGCGTGCGCTTCTAAGGATTGATTATGAAACAGTTAATTATTGCAGTATTTATCCTAACATTGAGTGCTTGTACGATCGAAAGAACCAATCGAACGTTAACTCAGTACGGCGGTGATCAGCCAGAACTTATTGGTATTGGTGAAGAAAGTACTGAGGCGACGGCAGAAATTTCCTTAGAGACGATTGAAAAGCGAAAGCAAGTCGCGGACCTAGCAAAAAAGAATCACGGCTTAATGCATATCCATCGTTATGGTCCTGGGTTTGATGTATTAATGACTCTAGATGCTGGGGATAGTGATGTTAGCTTCAGCATGAAATTGCCAGCAGCCCCTGGATCTGTGGCCGACTCGATGCAAGGGTCGCTACAAAAAAGCGCAGAAGAAATTGCTGAAAAAAATAAGCAAGTACTTGCGAGCCTTGATGATGAAAAAGCTGAGCTGCATCATGAAGAACTCGATGAGCGCAGTGAACTCATCGAGCAAAAGAAAATTCAAGACTTTCAGGCGTCGACTAAGCATATCTTCAGTGCCCAATCTTTATTCTATAAAAAACAATATTGGCAATCATTAGATGAAACCAATAAAGCGTTAGAGCTAGTGCCAGATTCAGCTCAAGCGCATGCATTGAAAGGCAGTATTTATTACAAAATGGGGCTCAGTGCAGAAGCAAAATCCAGCTGGCAGCAAGCGCTTAATATTGATCCAAGCATGGAACAAGTTAAAACCAGTTTGGCACGCTTGAAATAGGGGCAGGGATGATGAAAATGATTTCAAAAATTATTATACAAGTGTGCTTACTGGCCAGTGTGATTATCAGTTCTATTAGCGCTTATGCTGAAACCGGTAAAACTTTTGAAGTACCGGCGAAGAAAGATGAGATAGAAGAGGTCCGTTTCAAAGATGAAATGGAAGCGAGGTTGAATCGTGATTTGCAGGCCTATCTTGGCAATAACCGTTTTATAATTCATGTTGAAGCTGAACTAAAGAAAACACGTACCATAGTCAAAGAAGAGTCTGGTGGCCGAAATAAGAATATTCCAGAGCGCCCTGTTTTTACCTCTCAGCCTTTACCAGCTTCGGTTACTAATAACCCCGTTGAAGTTGAAGAATCTTTACCCGGACTACCTACCAGTGATTTACCGATCTTTGAAGATAACAGTATTGAAGTAAATGCTTTAAAAGGACGTGTTCAGCAGTTAGAAGATGAGCGTCAGCAAGCTTTGGGTTACGCCGAAAAGTTACGCCAAGAAGCTGAGAAGCAAATAGAAAAAATTAAAGAGAAAACGTTAGGTTATCGGAATTCGATTAATAAGCTGACGATTACTATCGTGCTTGATAAAACATTAAAAGATGAGCAAATTGAATTCATCCGAAATTTAATTACTCGTAAAGCACGCCTAGATGAATTACGCGGTGACTCTTTAAAAATAGTACGAACCGAATTCAAAGATGTAAAAAAAGACGAACCGATACTCGATTTTTGGCAGCAATATCAAGGTTGGCTGATGTTAGCGTGCTTTGGTTTTATGATGCTGTTATTACTGCTGGCACTCTATCTATTTAATAAACGCTTAACTGAAAGTTTGAAAGAAGGTCAGCGTAGAAATGAAAACTTTGATAATTTCACGGTACCTGCCGCAGTCGATTTAGCACCCATAGAGAGTAGTGATGACGATAATCATGATCGCCGCCGTCAGCTCAATGAAATGCGCCAAGAACTGGTGACGATAGGTTTAGGCCAGCCTCAGCTTTTCCAACAGCGTATCAGTGAGCAACTCAATAGTGGTAATAGCCAGAATGTAGCGGCCCTATATGATGTGATGGGAAAAAGCTTATTCCGTAGTCTATGTCCGAAAATTAATAGTACTGATTTTGATAATATTGCTGATCAAATCGAACGCGATCCATTGGATAGCGAACAGAAGCTATCAAGCCTGAACAACTTGCGCCATGAATTACTAAAAGCGCTAGGTGATGATGATAACGGCAATGCTCCTTTTGCCTTTTTAGATAAGTTAAATGACTCGCAAGTACTCTTCCTTATTAAAGAAGAGGAGACTCGCATAAAAGCGTTAGTATTATCACAAGTCCCTGCTAAAAGAGCTGCTAGCTTAGTGCAGCGTTTAGAAGGTCGAGAGCAGTCTGCGGTCGCCTACGAGCTAGGTGAGTTTGAAAGCTTACCGGTCTCGACCTTTAAAGATGTGGCTGATCGACTTGCACAAAAATCTTTAAATGTTCCAAGTTTCGAAAACGTATCGGCCAATGGACTATCGGTATTAATTAACATGTTGGATACCATGAGCAGTGGTGAAGAAACGCGACTATTAAAAACCTTGAAAGCCGACAAACCGGAAACCTATTATCGCTTGCGTCAGGTTTATTATACCTATGCCGATCTTATGCGTACTCCAGAGCGAGTCATTGCGAATGAACTACGAGATGTTGATCGTATGGTCATGGCGTTATCGTTATGCAATACCCCCACCGAATTCAAACGTCATATTCTAAGTGGATTACCGGCTAAGTTACGTTCATCGGTTATCTCAGAGCTTAAAATTCAAGAGGGACAAGCGGCGCAAGAACAAACAGAACAAGCACGAAATCAAGTGGTGGCTAAAATGCGTGAAGTATTAAAAGCTGGCCGTTTTTCAATGGATGAATTGATCGCAGTTGCGAATCCCAGTTAAGGATATTGTATGAATCGATTTTCTTTTAGTACCCTAGTCGGCATTACGGTCGCCATTAGTTTATTTATTTATGCCATTGTCTCGAGCACGAATAATTATTTAATGTTTATCAGCCTGTCCAGTTTTGCTCTTGTGGCCGGTAGCACCTTTGCAGCCTCCTTAATCAGCTATACAACGTTGGATGTTTTAACCGCGGTCAAAGCGTTGTTTGATACCTTATTTCATGCTCCTACAAGTTCCAAGTACCTTCATGGTCATGTCGAACGTTTTGTTGAATGGGGGCAGATCTATCGCCAGCAAGGTATTGCTGGTTTAGAGTCTTCGTTAACCGACAAAGAACGCAAAGATCCTTTTATCTGCCATGGCATGGAATTACTGAGCAGTGGTTATAAAAACCATGAAGTGCGTATCATGTTAACCGATGACATGGATGCTTTTTGGCAGCGTATGACGATTGAATCAAAAGTCCTGAATACCATGGCGGTCTATGCGCCAGGTTTTGGCATGGTGGGCACAATAATTGGTTTGATAATTATGCTAGACAATATGAACGGTGATATGGCAGCGCTGGGTAAAGGTTTAGCCTTGGCACTTATTACAACTTTATATGGGGTGGTATTGGCCAACCTGATATTTAAACCGGCAGCCAATCAGGTCACTGAAAAGCAAGAGTCGTTATATTTTCGTGATCAAATGATCGTTGAAGGATTTGTCTTATTAGCAGAAAAACGCGATGCGCTTTTCATGCAAGATAGATTAAATTCTTACCTTAAACCGAGTGCCCGTTATCAGCCAATAGAAGAAGAGCTCTAATGACGGAATCGGTCTCAAATAAACATCGAAGTTTACGCCGTCGTCGTCCGAATTTTGATGATTCATCCAGTTCGTGGTTAGTTACCTACTCTGATGCCATTACTTTGCTGCTCGCGTTTTTTGTGATGATTCTTTCGGTATCGGATTTGAATCAAGGCAAGGTGGAAGCGTTGAAAGAAGGTTTGTCTGAAATGATGACGGGTGAAGCACCACCGACACCGTTCACCGATATTAAATCGGGCTTGGAAGACTTGATCGAACAACAAGGCTTACAAGATCAAGTATCAGTGACTCTGGATGCAAAAGGGGTGAAAATCGAGTTTGCTAACGTCGCACTTTATCAATCAGGATCCGCTGATATTAAAACGGATGCGATTCCTACGTTGAAAGAAGTAACGCGGGTCATTCGTGAAACCAGTCATAAAACTCATATGGTTGAGGTTGAGGGTCATACTGATGATGTGCCGATTCATACGGAGAAGTTCCCTTCAAATTGGGAGTTATCCTCTGTGCGGGCAACCAATGTGGTTAAATACTTATTAGCGCAAGGGATAGAAAAAGAACGACTTAAAGCCGCTGGTTATGCCGATAGCCGACCGAAAGAAAATGAGGCTAATGCCTCAATTGAACAACAGCGTCAAGGCAATCGCCGGGTTGTTGTATTTGTACGACGTTATTAAACGGTAATCTTTACTGGTCCTCTCAAAGGCCTCTCAAAGATCCGCTTACTCGTCACTTTCGTGTCATTTAATCGCCACAGAATTGTCATCTAACATTCCTCCAACTGTCATTTTCTTCAACTAGCCTGCTCTCTCCAATAATTATTTATAATAATCGAGAGAGAAACAGGTTATGGAACTCATGCAAAAAAACGGATTATACAAAGCGATGATCCTAGCAATGACCACTTCTATGTTAGTAGCTTGTGGTGCAGATTCTGAAGATGGAGATAATGGTACTCAAGGTTCATCCGGTGCTCCTGGAGAGCCAGGCCTGCCGGGAATGGATGGTCTTCCAGGTGCTGATGGTTTGCCAGGTGCTGATGGAGAGACAGGTCCGGGGGCAGGTGTATTAACCCGTATCGCGACAGTACCTGCTGGAGCAGAGGTGACGGGTATCTTCTTAACGGAAGAAGGGGATTTGTTTTTCAACGCCCAACACCCAGCGGGCAGTAATGTTGAAACCGATAGTAATGGCGTAGCCTATGATACCGGTACCGTGGGGGTTATCGAAGGCATTAACTTTAATGAACTTCCACAGACATTAATTGATATCCCTGTGCCTAAAAGTGATTATGAGCGCCAAACGGTTCAATCAGCTTATGGTCAATATAAAGTATTGGGTCAAACGGCTTCAACACTAGGCGGCCAATTACCCAATGGTCTAGGCACTATTTATAACCTTGCTGGCGATACTAAAATATTTGAAAATAATATGCCTGACTTCAATGGTTTTATTCCAACGGCTGAAGGGAAAGGTTATTTGTTTACTAACTGGGAACTCTACCCAGGTGGTATGAGCCGGATGAATTTGCAAAAAAATCCTCAGGGAGAATGGGGTATTCTTGATGCCATGATGGTTGATTTCTCTGGTGTTAATGGCACAGGGGCTAATTGCTTCGGTTCTGTATCACCTTGGAATACACCATTAACCTCTGAAGAGTGGGTGGTGAATACCAGTGTTGATTCGACTACGGATGCGAGCTGGAATGACCCAGCAGAAATTGCAGATAATGGTTTATTAGCCGGCATGTGGGCACTATCAGCAAATGCGAGTAACCCTTATGATTATGGTTATATCGTTGAAATTACTAACCCGGCTTCAGCGGCGCCGGTAGCAGTTAAGCACTTCACCATCGGTCGCTATGAGCATGAAAACTCAATCGTAATGCCTGATGGAAAAACGGTTTATGCTTCACAAGATGATACCGGCGGTGTGTTATTTAAATTTATTGCCGATACTGCAGAAGATTTGTCCAGTGGTACCTTGTATGGCGCTAAGCTGGTTCAAGACGCCGGCTTGAATGATCCTGCAGTAACTGGCTTCGATGTTAGCTGGGTAGAATTAGCGACAGGGAATAATGCCCAAATCGAAAGTTGGATTAATGAGTTTGATAATATTGGCAGTGATCAATATGTTGAAGGTGAGTCGAGCTATATGACGATGGCGGATGTTCAAGCTTGGGCTGCTTGGGTACAAGCGGGTCGTCCTGCTGGAACAAAATATCCTACCTTGGCCTATGGTGGCGGAAAAGTAACAGCCGATAAACCAATGGATGATCGTGCAGCCTTTTTAGAATCACGTCAGGCGGCTCGTCAATTAGGTGCGACTGCAGAATGGCGTAAGCTTGAAGGTTTATCCATCCATCAAGATCGAGTGAAAGAAGCGATTACTAGTGAAGATAAGGTCGCAGACGAAGTCGTGACCGCTGCGTATATGTATTTGGCTATTGCCGACCTTGATAAAACCATGATTGATGACGAAGGTGATATGCAGTTATCTAGCCGAGTTAAAGATTGTGGGGGTGTTTATCGCGCTAAAATCGAAAATGATTATGATCTTGCACGTATTGAGCCTGTTGTTATGGGGGCAACTTATCGCAGCTCTCTTGATGGCGCAGAGCGTTGTGACGTTAATAATCTGTCTCAGCCTGATAATGTTGTTGTGATGAAAGATGGTCGTATTTTATTAGGTGAAGATGGCTTCCAAGAAAACAATACTTTATGGATGTACGATCCACGTTAATCGGTATTGAAATATAAATGGCTTAGCCGTTTAGAAGATTAAAAGGAAGAAGGATTACCTTCTTCCTTTTTTTATGCCCGCAGAAAAAAACGAGTGAAATTAAAAACATCATACTGATATATAACTGTCACATAAATGCTTTATACAGTTAAGAACTAAATAGAATCTTGGCTAGCAGTATGAAATGTATGAACTCCGCAGTAGCAAACATTAAAATAATAGTGATGCTTATTAGCTTGTCCTTTTTCTTAAGCGCCTGCTCTGAAAGTGCTTCAACCATGGCTCCAGTTAATACATCATCGATGGTCTCAACTAAGACCCCAGCTCTAACTGAAAATGCTGGAATTCCGGCGTTAGCGTATCTTGAGCACGATGAAATATATAATCCTGAGTCGGTCATCCCGCCACAGTGTTATACAAAAACCGAAGGAAATAAAAATCCTTGCTTTGTCTGCCATCAAAGTTATGACGATCCACTAAGACCAAATTATGTAAAAGATATGAGCTTGCAAGGCAATTATGAATTCTCAGATGAAGGCATGAAAAATAGCTGGAAAAATCTTTTTATCGATCGAACTGAAGGCATAGCGGCGATTGATGATCACAGTATTATGCAGTGGGTAACTGAAGATAATTACAGCCCCTTTATCGAGAATTTGAAAAAAGATTTATCATGGAAAGGGGAGCTGCCTGCAATTACTAATCTGGCTTATCCACAGAAAGCGTTTCATGATAATGGCCTTGCCCAAGACGGCTCTCATTGGGTGGCTTATAATTATAAACCTCTGCCTAGTAGCTTTTGGCCAACGAATGGCTCAACTGGGGATGCCATGATTCGTTTACCTAAAATATTTCGTGAAATTAATGGTCAATATTCAGAAACCATTTATTTAAAAAATTTGGCACTATTGGAACAAACGATTAAAGATAGCCGTAATAAAAACTCATCGGTTGAAGAACAAAAATTTTATAGCGGTGATGCAGATACCATTGCTATTGAACATATGCTTTATCCTCAAGGTACAGAATTTCTTCATACTGTGCGTTATTTAGGTATTGATGCTCAAGGGCAGATATACAACGCCCCCAGAATGAAAGAAGTCCGTTATATGCGCAAGGCTAAATTTAATTCAGCGGCGGCGTTAAAAAGTGCCTATTTTATCGAAGCGAAAGAAAAGAAGCTGGGACAACTACCGCAAACAACCCTGATTGGCGATCGAGGGATTGATAACGGCTTTGGTTGGGTAATTAATGGCTATATTGAAAATCAGCAGGGTGAACTGCGCCAGCAAAATAAGCAAGAACTCGCTTACTGTAATGGCTGTCATAAGACCTTAGGTAGTACGATTGATCAAATATTTTCATTCTCGCGTAAGGTCGAAGGCAGCTCAGGGTGGGGTTATATCGATCTGGAAAAAATACAGGATGTCGCCAGCAAAGGAAGTCAGGTTGGAGAATATTTAAACTATTTTGAACGTGTGGGTGGTGGTGATGAATTTAGACAGAATACTGAAATGAAAAAACGCTGGTTCCATCACGATGGTACGGTTAATAAAGAGCGCATTGAAAAATTGAAATCGATTTATCCGCTGATTACTCCTTCAAAAGAAAGAGCCCTTCAATTAAATAAAGCCTATAAGTTGATCGTTGAAGAACAAAGCTACATTTTTGGTCGTGATGCAGTTTTAAAGCCAGCAAAAAATGTATTGCAGCAAGTAGACTCAACGACTTTTCCGTTATTAGAAGAACACCGCTATGCCTGGGATATCCGTCTTGATTGGAGTCAGCCATGATCGATATCGGGTTAGCGTGCTTATTAATGGGCTTGGGTATCGGTATTGATGTCGCTCTAGTTACCTTCATTCAGGCAAAGGCATTATCACGAAAAAGAATTATAATGCTATGGCTGCTAGGGGTGACACTGACCCATACTCTCTTTCCTATGGTGGGGTACTTAATTGCCTATTTTAGTATTCATTCAATGCCACTCTTAACCCCTGTTATCGGAGTTATTGCGTTTATCTTTATCGCCCACTTTATTAGTCAGGAGCTGGCTGAAAACGAAGAGAATGAAGCGCCGAGTATTATGGTCAACGTGGCTTTGATCTTAGCGGTTAGTTGGGATGCACTTTGGTCAGGCCCAGCAAAGTCTGCTCAAGTATTTGCTTGGCCTGAATTCTGGGTATGGTTTTCATTTGTGATTGTTGGCTTGGTGGTATTTGTATTTGCGTGTTTGAGTTTATGGTTGGCTAATATCATTCGAGTTGAGCAATTAAAAATAATCCAACTGCCTTTTGATTTTGGGCAGTGGTTACAGCTGTCTATTATAGGCTATTTTGGATTGCTGGCCTTATTGCGCTATACCTTTCAATTCAGTGTTATTGAATGGCAAGTATTGTTGATATCCAGTCTTTTTATTGCCGCGAGCTTAACGTATCGACAAGTTTATCTTGTCAAAAATAGAGAGGTAGAGGCTCTATAAATTATATAGAGCCTAGTACGCCAACTATTTTACGATTTCATAACAGGGTATATATTTCCCATTAATTTTCATGCGCCCTTGAGCCGCCATTTTTGCTAGCAATTCGTCTAATGCATGCATGATTTCAAAGTCGCCATTGATTTGAAAAACGCCGTGCTTCTTCACCGCCATCACGCCTTCCTCTTTAACGTTACCGGCAACAATGCCGGAGAAAGCTCGACGTAGATTTGCTGCAAGTTCATGAATCGGCATCGATTTAGAAATTTTCAATGCGGCCATATTTTCATGGGTAGGCTCAAACGGCTGCTGAAAACTTTTCGCAATGGTTATTCCCCAATTATAGAAAAAAGCATCGTTGGTTGATTTTCGGTACTCTAAAACATCGGCTAAACCTGATTTCATTTTTTGTGCAACTTTGGCAGGGTCGTCAATGACAATGTCATATCGTTGCTGAGCTTTTTTTCCTAAAGTGAGGCCAATGAAATTATTAACTTGTTCAAAATATTCGGCGCTATTGGCTGGGCCCGTTAAGACCACAGGAAAAGGAATATCTGAATTATCCGGATGCAATAGAATCCCCATTAAATATAGAATTTCTTCTAAGGTGCCAGGGCCTCCGGGAAAAACGATAATGCCGTGAGACAAGCGAATGAAACTTTCGAGACGTTTTTCGATATCCGGTAAAATAACCAACTCATTAACAATTGGGTTCGGGGCTTCCGCGGCAATGATGCCAGGCTCAGTAATACCAATGTAACGGCCGGTTTTAATGTGTTGCTTAGCATGGCCAATGGCTGCACCTTTCATTGGGCCTTTCATAGCGCCAGGGCCACAGCCAGTACCCACATCTAAACCTCGTAGGCCAAGCTCGTAGCCGACTTCTTTGGTATAGTCATATTCATTACGGGGAATCGAATGGCCACCCCAGCAAACGACTAAACGGGGAAGGTAGTTGGGTAATAAAATATTCGCATTGCGTAAAATATGAAATGCCGCATTCGTAATGTCTTCACTATTATTCAAATCGAAGCGCTGACTTTGAATTACCGAATCTTCGGTATATAAAATATCACGCAAGACCGAAAATAAATGCTCTCGAATTCCTTTAATTATTTCGCCATCTACGAAAGCGTGTGAGGGAGCTCCTTGGACATCGAGGGTGATGCCGCGATCTTCTTGATTCACACGAATTTTAAAATCTTTAAATTGATCAACGGTGGATAAATAATCATCTGAATTACTACCGCAATTGAGTACGGCAAATGCACAGCGACGAAACAGTTCATAAGTATGGCTGCTGACATCACAAATCTGTGAAACTTCCCTTTTCGATAATACGCGTAAGTTATGTTTGGGGTTAATATGAGCGTCAATGGTATGCATAACAATTCCTTCTCTTACTTAGTCATTCTCAAGCCCATAATTCTAACGGGCCGTAATGACTGACAACTTTTATAATGTCAGTACGACTGACAATACCTAATAATTCATGTTCATTGGAAACAATGGGCAGTGCACCGAGGTCGTATTCATAGAGTACGCGGGTTGCTTGACGAATATCGGTATCGGGAGAAAAGCAAAATACCTGGTGTGTGGCAAAGCTCATAATGTTGTCTAAATTGATATTCTCTTGGGCCCCAGGGCCTTGCAAAATATCGCGATCAGATAGCATTGCCAGCACGTTCTTCTGCTCATCGACAATAGGAATATGATGAAAACCATAATGCTGGAATAGCTGCCATGCGTCAGCGACCGTCGCTTTAGGATCAAGAGTAATCACTTGTTGCGACATGATCTCGGCTAAAAGCGAAACTGGGCTCGGGTTCTTTTGCGCTTGGCGTTGTTTTTGAATGCTATAGGGATCGCTATAAGTGTCGCTAGACCGTTCTGCGGCATTCGGATTATGAGGAATTGAACTATTGGAGTTTAATTGGTGGAATTGATCATACTGATCAATGGCTGGGCTACTTTTTGTTGCTTGAGTTTTGACCGTTCCGCGGCGCTCAGTCTTTTGCGGCGTTACTACGCGTCTACCCATCTCTACAACAATTAAGGCCAAATTTAACTCCGTTTATTGTCCAAATAGTCAAAACATTGCTTTCATCATAAGAGCACTATCTATAGTCTAGTGCAAGTCAGAAATAGTTAGAGTTTTAGAGTTAAAATGGAACAAGTGTATAGATTAACCATCTCCTGCCCAGATCGTGTGGGTATCGTTGCCAAAGTCGGAGAATTCGTTTCATCTCACGGCGGCTGGATTGTAGAAGCTAACCATTATGCCGACCCCGCTAAAGAACAGGGCGGTTGCGGTTGGTTTTTTATGCGTCACTGTATCAAAGCCAGCTCACTGCCATTTGGCCTAGAAGAGTTTAGAGAAAAGTTTGCCCCTATCGCCGCCGAGTTCGAAATGGACTGGCAAATTAACGACAGTGCGAAAGCGAAAAAAATCATCTTAATGGCGAGTAAAGAAAGCCACTGTTTGAGTGATTTATTGCACCGTGTACATAGCAAAGAACTGTTCTGTGAGATTCCCTGTGTGATCTCCAATCATGATGACCTACGTTCTATGGTCGAGTGGCACGGTATTCCTTTCTTTCATGTACCCGTCGATAAAGAGAATAAGCAAGAACACTTTGACCGCGTAAATAGCATCATTGCTGAGCATAAAGCCGATAGTATTGTACTTGCGCGCTACATGCAGATTTTACCGGCAGAAATTTGCCAGCAATACGCCGGGCAAGTGATTAACATTCACCACAGCTTCTTACCGTCTTTTGCCGGGGCCAAGCCTTATCACCAAGCCGCAGAGCGTGGGGTGAAGTTGATTGGTGCGACCTGCCACTACGTGACGGAAGAACTCGATGCCGGGCCGATCATTGACCAAGACGTTATGCGTATTAGTCACCGCGATACCATCGAAGATACCGTGCGTCTAGGGAAAGACGTAGAGAAGCGAGTATTAGCGCGTGGAGTCAGAAGCCATGTAGAAGACAGAGTCTTATTACACGGCAATAAAACAATCGTCTTTTAGTCTTTTTGCACTTCCTCCGTGTAGCGCAGCGCCTCCGTGATCTCCGTGGTGAAATATCTTTTCTCGTTGATGATTCATTGGTTGGCGCTTTTAAAAGAAGGCTAACCACGGAGCACACGGAGGCGCTTCGCTACACAGAGGAGAGAATAAAGAGAAAAGATTAAAGAAAGAAAGAAAAAGAAAGAATAAAAAACGGAGCTAATAAGCTCCGTTTTTTATTTAAGAAGATAAGTTCAAGAACTTATATCTTGTGACTTTATTTTTTGTGGTAAGACAAGGCAGTATCAACTTCGTCAGCCGAGCCCATTACTACCGAAACACGCTGGTGGATGTCTGTTGGTGGCACTTCCATGATAGGCGCATAAGCTGTGCTGGCTTTACCGCCTGCTTGCTCGATCAGCATGCTCATTGGGTTTCCTTCGTACATCAAACGTAGTTTACCTGGCTTGGAAGGATCACGATTATCGTATGGGTACATGAAGATACCGCCACGAGTAAGGATACGGTGTACTTCCGCTACCATAGCGGCAACCCAGCGCATGTTATAACGCTTACCTAATGGGCCTTCTTCGCCTTGTAGCAAGTCCGCTACGTAGCTTTGCATTTCTGGTAGCCAAAAACGCTGGTTCGACATGTTGATGGCGAACTCTTGAGTTTGCGTTGGGATCTGTACGTTCTCACGCATCAGTACAAAATCACCCGTTGCTGGATCCATAGTGAAAGAGTGAACCCCTTCCCCTGTGGTTAGCATTAAGATTGTTGATGGGCCATAAAGCACATAACCAGCAGAGACTTGCTCAGTACCGGCTTGTAGGTAAGCATCTGCTTTAGCCGCGTCTGCGTCTTTGGTGGTTTTTAAAATAGAGAAAATAGTACCAACGGTCACGTTCACGTCGATGTTTGAAGAGCCGTCTAGTGGGTCAAACAATACTAGATATTCACCGTCTTCGTTACAGGCCACTGGGAAGTCTTCTTCTTCGCTGGCCATACCTTTAACCATGCTCATGCTGGCTAGTTGGTCTTTGATGATGTCGTTAGAGATGACATCCAGCTTCTTCTGGGTCTCACCCTGAATATTTTCTTGCTCTGCACAGCCTAAAATACCTGCTAATGCACCCTGTTGCAGTTTGTGAGAGATCTCAACACACGAAGTCATAAGGCCATTAAGGATGGCAGCAATATCGCTAGGAGTATTGTGCGCTTGCAAGAAAGAAGGCAAAGATTGCATATCTGAGTCTCAAGAGTGATAGGTGAATATGAAAAAAGTGCTGCATCTTACCTGAAATCGCACTGATTTTGAATGCCTAAAGTTTGAACAGTGATCTATCGCAAACATCTTTGGCCATAAGCCTACTCACAGGCCTAGTCGGACTGGGCTTTACCCTGCCTGACTAGCTAGCCAAGGCAAGAGCAAGTACACTAGCGAGATACGATTTTTGTGGTAGTTGTGATGCATCTTCATATTTTAGGCATCTGTGGCACTTTTATGGGTAGCTTGGCTCAATTAGCGAAGGCTCAAGGCCACAAGGTGACCGGTTCAGATCAAGGCATATATCCGCCAATGAGCGATCAGCTCGAGCAGGCGGGTATCGAAGTGATCGCAGGTTTTGATCCTGCTCAGCTCAACCCTGCACCCGATTGCGTGATTATTGGTAATGCCATGAGTCGTGGCAACCCGGCGGTTGAGTTCGTATTAGATCGTGGCCTACCTTATATGTCGGGGCCAGACTGGATGGGTAAGTACTTACTCGCCGATAAGTGGGTGATGGCTGTGGCCGGAACCCATGGTAAAACGACCACCTCGAGCATGCTGGCTTGGCTATTAGAATTCGGCGGCATGAATCCTAGCTACCTTATTGGTGGCGTACCGGAGAACTTCTCTACCTCGGCGCGCTTAACCGACTCTAATTTTTTTATCATTGAAGCTGACGAATACGATACCGCCTTCTTTGATAAGCGCTCTAAGTTCGTTCATTACCATCCAAGAACGTTGGTAATGAATAACCTTGAATTTGATCATGCGGATATCTTTGATGATTTAGCCGCGATCGAGCGCCAGTTCCATCATCTTGTGCGTACTGTCCCTTCGACTGGGCAAGTGATTTACCCCGCTGATAATGCGGCCCTGCAACGAGTGATCGCTCAAGGTTGCTGGAGTGAGCAAGTACTTATTAACTCCGATCAAACTGATGCTAAAAACAACTGGGCGGTGGAAGCGATTCTAGACGATTGCAGCCAGTTCAAGGTTCTGCATCAGGGGCAAGAAGTCGCTAATGTGAGTTGGTCACTAAATGGCGAGCACAACATGTATAACGGCTTAGCCGCAATCATTGCCGCTAGGCATGTAGGTATCGAGCCTCATGCGGCGGCTGAAGCGCTTGCGCAATTTCAATCAGTTAAGCGCCGCATGGAGCTGGTCGGTGAAGTGAATGATATTCGTCTGTTTGATGATTTTGCCCACCATCCAACGGCGATTAAGCTGACACTTTCTGGCGCTAAAGCGAATCAAACGGTGAATGCCCGCGGTGGCCGATTAATTGCCGTTTTAGAACCACGCTCCAATACTATGAAGCTAGGTGAGCATAAGGCGAAATTGGCCGCCAGTGTTGAAGACGCAGATTGCAGTTATTGGTTGGAACCAGAGGGCTTATCTTGGTCATTGAATGACGAGCTTGCAGAGATGAAAAACCAAACGGTTTGCCAAACGATAGAAGCCTTAGAAAATCAGCTCTTAAAGGACATTCAAGCCGGTGATGATGTGGTGATCATGTCGAATGGCAGCTTCTCGGGTCTGCATCGTTCTTTATTGGCCAAGTTAAAGCAGCGTGAGGCCGAGCTGTCATGAGTGAGTCTAAGGCTGACCCTAACATTTGTGTCGCTCCTAATATTTGTGTCGCTATCACTGGCGCATCCGGTTCGCCTTATGCCATGCGCTTGATTGAAGTTTTGTTAAGCAGCGGCTGTACGGTTTCAGTTATCATCTCCAAAGCGGCTCAGTTGGTGATGGCGACGGAAACTGAATTCAAAATTCCTGGCCAAGTTCGTGGCCAAGCGGAATATCTACGGGAACATTTTCAGGCAGATGAAACCCAGCTGCAGGTTTATGGTCGCGAAGATTGGATGTCTCCCTGGGCGTCAGGTTCGGGTCGCAATGGCGCACTGGTGATTTGTCCTTGCAGTACTGGAACCTTGTCTGCGGTGGCTACCGGCGCCAGTAATAACTTAATCGAGCGCGCCGCGGATGTGTGTTTAAAAGAACGCCGTCAGCTAATTTTAGTGCCAAGGGAAACGCCGTTTTCAACCTTGCACTTACAAAACATGTTGACCTTAAGCCAGATGGGAGCGGTGATTTTACCCGCCAGTCCAGGCTTTTATCGTCAGCCAGAAAACATTGAAGATTTGATCGACTTTGTGATTGCACGGATTCTTAATCAATTAAATATCGAACACGATTTATTACCGCGTTGGGGCGAGTAATCATCGTTAAACAGTATTAACACTTTTTGGAAGTAGTATGAGTCAGGTAGAAAAACGCGTATCGAAAGATGGCGATAAAGTTAAACACATCATCATGGGCTTAGTGGCCGGTATTATTATTTCAGTAGTGTCATTGGAATATTATGGTTATTTACGTCATTCAAAAGAAGCGGACTCCGCGATGATTGAAGACTTTAAATTATTAACTTTAAAGCCGGGTTACGATGTGAAAACGTCCTCTAAGCCTTCCGGTAAAACCGCATTTTGTTCTGGTGGTAGTTTATTAATGCGCGCGGATAAAACAAAGGGTGCTACCGGTATTTTGGTCGATAAAAAAGGCCGAATCATTAAATGCGATAATAAGCAGCTATAGCATAAATGTTGGGGGATGAATCTCATGCTCCAACATGAAAACCATAACAATTAGAAAATCTTAATTTTTAAAGATTCGATCCATAAAGACCTGATTTATAAAGATAATAACTATGAAATCACCACATTTAATATTATTGGGAAGCGCGTTTATTTTAGCGCTAGGCAGTCCTCTTTCGTTTGCAGCCATTGACGATATTGATAACGATGGCATTGCCGATAGTATCGATACCGACCGTGACGGTGATGGCCTGTCTAACTTTATGGAAACAGCCAGTGGCACCAATCCCGATGTGGCTGACCAATACGATATTGATAATGACGGCATTCCCGACGCGATTGATTCCGACCAAGATGGTGATGGCGTATTAGATAAGAATGATGACTTCCCGCGCGATCCGACCGCAGTAAGAGATACCGATGGTGACGGTGTCCCGGATCAGCGCGACGATGATATCGATGGCGACCGTATTAGCAATCAGTATGAGCAGCAGCTCGGCTTTGCCATTGATAATGCCAATGAAACCCCAGCGGATTTTGACCAAGATGGGCTACCTGATGTTTTAGATAGCGACATGGATAACGATGGTCATGAAAACATCAAGGATGCATTCCCGCTATTAGCTGCGGAATGGAGCGATCTTGATGAAGATGGTGAAGGGGATAATGTTGATGAAGATTGGGATGGCGATGGCATCAGCAATGAATGGGAAGAGAAACTAGGCTTTGATGCGCGTGACGCTTCTAGCTTCCCTATCGATCTTGATGGTGATGGTATTCCTGATAAGCACGATGGTGACCGTGATGGTGATGGGGTTGCCGATGCAGATGACTTGTATCCCGATGACGCCAAAGACTGGGCAGATAACGATAAAGACGGATTACCCGACCACCAAGACCAAGATGCCGATGGTGATGGTGTTCCCAATGTCTTTGAATTACACCTAGGGACCGATCCACTTGATGCCAGCAGTCATCCTAAAGATACCGACGGCGATTCAATGCCCGACGCATTTGATACGGACCGCGATGGCGATGGTTACGCAAATAATAAAGATGTCTACCCGGATGATGGCACTGAATGGGGGGATCTCGATGGCGATGGTATTGGGGATAATGCCGATACCGACCGAGATAATGACGGTTATCCAAATGATGATGAAATCGCCGCTCGCAGTAATGATCGAGACCCTAAGAGTATTCCTGGGGACCTTGATGAAGATGGCATCGCCGATGTAAGTGATGACGATATCGATGGTGATGGCCATCTTAATAGCGTTGATCTGTTTCCCCGTGATAAAAACGACTGGGCTGACCTTGATAACGATGGCATTGGTAATAATGCCGATGGCGATCGTGATGGCGATACCATTAATAACAGCTATGAATTACGACTCGGCTTTGATCCGGACTCAGCGCTGAGTGTGCCTGCAGATATGGATAAAGATGCAATCCCAGATGCGCTAGATGAAGATATTGATGGTGACTTTATTGCCAATACCCTCGACGTATTTCCATTGAATGCAAAAGAGTGGCTGGATACCGATGCGGATGGCCAAGGGGATAATGCCGACTTGGATCGTGATGGCGATAAGATCAGCAACGAGTATGAAAAGATTGTCGGCACCAATGATCTAGACGCAAAAGATACGCCCCCAGATTTAGATAGCGATGGTATCCCAGATGTATTGGATGATAACCGCGATGGCGATGATTATCTGAATAAAGATGATGTGTTCCCTGACGATAAACTCGAATGGGCTGACATGGATAGCGATGGTCGTGGGGATAACTCCGACCTTGATATCGATGGCGATCGCATCAGTAACGTTTATGAAATTCAGTTGGGCTTCAATCATCTCGACCCTAGCTCGATACCGAGTGATATGGATAAGGATACGATTCCTGACGTATTGGATGCTGATAAAGATGGTGATGATGTTGCCAATGTCGATGATAAATTTCCTGCGGACCCAACGGAATGGGACGATATGGATAATGATGGCACTGGGGATAACTCGGATTTAGATCGAGATGGCGACCGCATCAGTAATGATTACGAGCTGGCTTTGGACTTTGACCCCAATGATGCCCGCTCTACACCAGCGGATATGGATAAAGATGGTATCCCTGATGCACTGGATAAAGACCGTGATGGTGATGGCTATGATATCTTCGCCGATATCTTCCCCGATGATAAAAACGAGTGGGCGGATTTAGACGAAGATGGCATTGGTGATAATGGCGATAAAGACCGTGATGGTGATGGCTTTAATAACCGTTATGAAGTGATTGAACGTACCGATCCTTCAGATTTCTTTAGTTTTCCTGATCACATTAAGCCGGTATTAGAGAAGGCCAGCTGGACTGCAACGAACGAGCTGACAGGTATGGCTTTTGATGATGGTATGGGCGTTGATTCCGTATGGTTAATCGATGAGTCTGGTCAGACTTGGATGGGTAATTTCTTATATACCAGCCATTTTAAAGTGGTGGTAGAGGGTCGTGTGCAAGGCCAATTGAAATTGTTGCTAAAAGATAAAGCGGGCAATCAAAGCAGCCAGAAAATAGAGGCTCAATTAGCTGCGGAGTAATAAGATATTTGTCAGTGTTGCAAATGAGGCTATTAACTATTCCAGATTAATATAACGAATGTTCTGTTAATCTAGGAATCTGGTCTATAGTTAATTTTAAGGATAAACACTGCACCCTAGTGGGCGCGCACCGAAAGGTGACGCGCTTTTTTATTGCCTACTCGTCTAGTTTGTTTCTCGGTTTGTTTTATGGAATAGAAGCAGGATATACTCGGTCTCATTGCGACACCTTCTACATAGACAAAAATAATAACAAGCACACAGTGCAACAGGCCAAGAGACAATGGAACAGATCAGCGACATCGATTCAGCGACGGATACTTCACGCATTAGCATCAGTGCACATTATACCGGTTATATCTGGTACAAAAACGGCTTATCCCATCAGCAATTCGTCACCCCTATGGGTCGTGCGGCCTACTGGGCGTTAAGGCCAATGAATGGTTTTATGCAGTTAATGGTTGGTGCCAGTATTGATACATTTCTTCTGCAGCGTCACTTTGTTTTAGATCATCTGGTTGAGCAAGCGATTGCAGAGGGTTACGAGCAGGTCGTCGAACTGGCCGCGGGTCTTTCTTCTCGTGGCTATTTGATCAAGCAAGCTCACCCTGAGGTGCATTATGTTGAGGGTGATTTACCGGGCATGTCTGCACGCAAAGCTGAGTTGTTGGATAATCTGGGTCGCCCAGCCGGGCATATTACCCAGCCATGTAATATTTTGGATGAATCAGGTCCACAGTCGATTGAAGCATTATTAGATGGATTGGATAAAACCAAGAAGACACTGATCATTACCGAAGGTTTAGTGAATTATTTTGATCTGCCGACCATTCGTAAAGTATGGACCCGTATGGCCATCGCGATGAAGGCATTTCCACAATCGCGTTATATCACCGAGGTTTACCCTAAGCTAGAGCAGCATCCGTCGTATAAGTATGTGCAAGTTGCGCAGAAGGTGGTGGGCTTCTTTACTCAGGGCGAATATCCGTTGCACTACAATTCTGACGAAGCCATGCAGCAGGGCTTTTTGGAAGATGGTTTTGCTCAGGTGAATGTCACAGCACCTGAAGATTATTACGGCAAGCTAGACATGCCAACCAGCTCACGCCAAAGCTTGGTTCGTTTGGTTGTGGCTGACGCTTAACTTCTAAAGATTAAAGCAAGATCAATAGTTTGTTTTTTGGCCGTGACCTGCTTGCGTTCAGCATGAGGCTTATCCTTGTGCGGCACGCTGCAAGTACCTCCATGTAAGCTCAACTACGGGGTCCAACCCGTAGATGGCACTTCAAGGATAAGCCTCATACTTCACCACAGTTCACTACTTCTTTAGAAACATGAGTGGGCTTTGCTTCGGTGAAATAAAAAAGAATTCGATTCATTTCAATCTTCGAAATACGGCACTATTAAGCGCCGTCTCAAATCTTATTGTTCAGAAAAAGCGGCCAGTTGAAGTGTTGTCTTTTGCTGCTTGGTTAAGCTTTGCAGTAGACGTTTCTGTAACTCTAGTGCGGTTTCACCGGTCGACCAAGTGGCAGCGCTGGTGGAGAGGTTGAGCTCTGGAATGGGATCCCATGACTGCTGTTGCAGATTACGTTTAATTCGCTCCATCAAAACAATCGCACCGTCGTTCGGGCAGTGGGGCAATAAGAGAATAAATAAATCTTCTTCCAAGCGAAAAATTTCATCTCCAGCACGAATAATTGTACGCGAACGCTCAGTGAACAATGATAAGAAACTGGCGATTGAGCGACGACCATGAATGTCCATCATTTGATGATAATCATCAACGGTTAAGGCAATCAGGCTGATCGGATCGTTGGAGTTTTCACTGCGGCTGATTTCACGATCCAGCGTATGGTAGAAGTGGCGCTTATTATAAGCTCCACTGACCTGATCCGTTAACGCTAAGCGGCGTAAAGAATTTTGTTTAATCTGAGTTAGGTAGGCATAGCACCAAGCTGAGCCTAAAAATAAACAATAATTAGTGCCTGAGCGTAAGCCTTCTTGCCAGCCAAACTCACTCCACATCATCATCGATGTCATCAGCGCGACAATAATATTAATCACAGTCGCATTTAAAATGGGTAAGCAGAAGAAGCTGAATAAAGGTAATGCATATAAATAATGCGTCATCAGCGAGGGGTAATCGAGCAGCTGATAGAGCGCTAAAATCGCGAGTAACGAAATCAAAATATGATGAACCCAAAGTGAAGGGCTGTGATCACGATTAATGTATAGATAGATTGCACTGAATAAAAATGCAGGCACGCCAATCGAGTTGGATAGTACTAATGAATACAAGCCTTGGCGGTATTGATCAATCATTAGGATGCAGATCGCAAATGCAGCAAGGGTATATAAAACGATTTGAATACGAAGGGTTAATTGTTGTTGCGGCATTAGTTCGACTCCTCAAATTGAGATGTCGCGCGCTTTAATAAACTAAAGCTATCATCCTCTGGGCGATACGTGGCCATTTTAATAAAAAATTTATTCTGTGTGGCATGTCGGCTTTTGCTAATACGAGATAAAATTTCTTCGCATAAATTCTCACCGTCTTCGCGGCTGCTATTGGGTAATAGAATGATGAAGTCATCACTGTTTAAGCGATAGCAGGTATCAAATTCGCGAATGTTGGTTTGTAAGCGATGACCCGCATTGGCGATGCGATTTTCATACTCTTCCGCTTTGAGTTCCTGCCAGGTGGTTGGCAGTCTAATCGCGATTAATACTAAGCCTGTGCGTTGACGGTCAGCACGAGTAATCTCTTTAGTCATATTGTGATGGAATTGATGTTCGTTATAAACCTGAGTGAGTGGATCGGTATTAATCAAGTTTGAAAGCATCATATTACTGCGTTCGTTCACCAAGGCATAAACCAGCGAAAAGGCATAACAAGCGGTATAGGTAAAAAGCAGCTGCAGCCGAACATAGCTATCAAAGTTATTTAATACGACTAAGAAAATTACCGCGCTATACGTGAGCGTAATGTAATTCGCCATATTGAATGGGAAGAGAAAGAAGACATAAATTGGGAAGAAATAGACCCACTGAGCAACATAGCTTTCTTGCTGCATACCAAAAATCGTGAAGAAGCCTAACAAGATGGTGAGTGTCCATTCCACATAAGGCGCGGTACGTTTTTTTCTTCTCAATAAAAGGTAGCTGGCGTAAACCACGAGTAAAGCACTGAAGCTGGCCGCGACTAGGGCAAACTCTTGTTCTTGTTTTAAATAATCTAATAACGCAATGATGCTGAGGGCAAAAGCGGCTAATAAGCAATAAACGACTTTAACTTGCAGTACGATAACTTGCTGAAGGGCAGGTTTTTCCATAAACAGAGAGGCAACTTGTTGAATTCAATTGCCTTTAGTGTAGTTGCAATACAGTGGATGAACAAAGCTTTCCTACACTGTATACTGAGCGCACTATAGAGAATGTCGAAATTAGTCCACACGTAAAGAGAATGATGATGGAAATTCAACAATACATGCAAACCCTAGGTCAGCAAGCGCGCCAAGCGTCTCGAGCGATGGCTCGTGCGACAACAGGGATTAAAAACCAAGCATTATTGAATATTGCAGCGCAAATTGAAGCGAGCCGTGAAGCACTTAAAGCAGCTAATGCCAAAGACATGGTCCGTGGTGAAGAGAATGGCCTAGATGCCGCGTTACTTGACCGCTTAGAGCTGACTGATAGTCGTATTGATACCATGCTTGAAGGCTTACAGCAGGTTGCTGGGCTTGCGGATCCTGTGGGTGGCATCACCGACTTGAACTACCGCCCAAGTGGTATTCAAGTGGGTAAAATGCGCGTACCTCTAGGGGTAATCGGCATCATTTATGAGTCACGTCCAAACGTAACCATCGAAGCGGCGAGCCTGTGTTTAAAATCGGGTAATGCGACGATTTTACGCGGCGGTTCAGAAGCGATTGAATCGAACCAAGCGTTAGCGACCTGTATTGCCAAAGGTCTAGAAGAAGCCGGTTTACCCGCAGAAGCCGTACAAGTTATCGAAACCACGGATCGCGCTGCGGTTGGTGAAATGATCACTATGCCTGAATACGTTGACGTAATCGTACCACGTGGTGGCAAGGGTCTAATCGAACGTATTAGCCGTGATGCCAAAGTGACAGTGATCAAACACCTTGATGGTATTTGTCACGTTTACATCGACGAAGAGGCTGATTTCGCCAAAGCGACGAACATCGCGATCAATTCTAAAACCCATCGCTATGGCACCTGCAATACCATGGAGACCTTATTGGTTCACCAGAATGTTGCTGAGCAAATTTTGCCAGACCTCGCTTCCGCTTATACCGCGATTGGTGTTGAACTGCGTGGTTGTGAAAAGACCATGGCGATCTTGCCTGTGGCTATTGCGGCGACTGCCGAAGATTGGGATACCGAATATCTAGCGCCTATTTTAGCGATTAAAGTGGTCGCAGATTTAGATGAAGCCATTGATCACATTAATGCTCATGGTTCGCACCATACCGATACCATCGTTAGTGAAAACTATACCAAGTCACGTCGCTTCTTAGTGGAAGTGGATTCAAGCTCGGTAATGATCAATGCCTCTACGCGCTTTGCTGATGGCTTTGAATACGGTCTAGGGGCGGAAATTGGTATCTCAACCGATAAAATTCACGCCCGTGGTCCTGTGGGTCTTGATGGTTTAACGTCACAGAAGTACGTGGTATTGGGTGACGGCGAAATTCGCAAGTAGCCCGTCTTAATCCCATGACCAAACACATTGCCTTATTAGGCGGTACCTTTGACCCGATTCATATCGGCCATTTACGCATGGCCGTTGAATTGCGGTTGGCGGGCTTTGATGAAGTTCGCTTGATTCCCAATAGTGTCCCTCCGCATCGAGAACAACCAAAAGCCAGCGCAGAGCAACGGCTTGCCATGGTTAAACTCGCGTGTGAACAGCTAGAGAAGCAGGGCATCAATCATATTATTGCCGACGATATCGAGCTAAAACGGGAGCAGCCAAGCTACAGTATTGCGACCCTAGAGCTGTTAAAAAAACAGCTGCCAGCAGATACGGCCTTAAGCTGGGTAATCGGTGATGATGCGTGGCATTCAATTCACAGCTGGCATCGAATTAACGAATTTTTAGGGCTAGCAAACCTAGTGATTATCAACCGAGGTCATGAAAATCAGTTCTCGGTCGATACATTACAGGGTGAATGGTTGAAACAACACGCCACAGAGCTGGATAATTTGTTAGAATGCACAAATGGAAAGCTAATACGCCTCAATTGGCGCTTATTAGATGTATCTGCAACCTATTTGCGTAGCTTATTAGCGCAAGGCCAAGGGGCTCAATTATTAACCCCTGATGTCGTCTTGAACTACATTGCAGAACACCAACTTTATCAACTTGACTGAAAGCCATAGCGAAGACTCAATGCAAACTGAAGAAATTAAACAATTAGTTATCAATGCCCTAGAAGACATGAAGGCTAAAGACATCACAGTGATTGATGTACAAGGTCGTACTTCGGTAACTGATTACATGATCTTAGCGACCGGCACCTCTAAAAAGCATGCTCAAGCCGTATGTGATAATGCATCAACAGAAGCCAAAGCTAACGGTTTGAAGCCATTAGGGGCTGAAGGTCGTGATTCATCGGATTGGATGTTGCTTGATCTGGGTGATGTGATTTTGCATGTTATGACTGAACAAGCTCGTCACTTCTACGATCTAGAACGCCTATGGGGCGAGCCTAGCGAAGATCAAAGCGCACAACTAGACGCTGAATAAAACTTAGGCTAGCTCATTAGAGAATAGAACGATGAAACTGCGTTTATTAGCGGTTGGCCAAAAAATGCCATCCTGGGTAGAGCAAGGCTATAAAGAATACGCCAAGCGTCTACCTTCTGATTGCAGCCTCGAACTGGTTGAATTAGCCAGTGGTCACCGAGGTAAAAGTACCTCGGTTGCTAAGGTAAAACAGCAAGAAGGTGAAATGCTGCTAAAAGCGATCAAACCGCAAGAGTGGGTGGTCGCCCTCGATGTAAAAGGCAAACCTTGGAGTACCGAACAGCTGAGTGAGCAATTAGCGAACTGGCGTATGGATGGTAAAGACATCTGTTTATTGATCGGTGGTCCCGATGGCATGAGTGATGACGTGATGGCGAGAGCCAATCAACGTTGGTCATTATCAAATTTAACCTTGCCACATCCCCTCGTCCGTATTGTAATGGCAGAGCAGGTCTATCGAGCGTGGACGATACTGCAAAATCATCCGTATCATAAATAAGCGTTAACGATAATAATAGCCACCTAATAATAAGAAACGAGAGGCGTTGAATGTGGGGTAATTCGTTCAGGGATAGAATGGCAGAAGAAAGACTGTTCCGCAGTCGTGCCATCTTCATGACGATCTTCATCTTTGCGTTACTCTGTGTCCTTGGCGGACGAATTGCTTTCCTTCAAATTGTTGAACACCAAAAATACCAAGATCTTTCAGAAAATAACCGCATTCAATTAAGACCCATTCCTCCAACTCGGGGCCTAATATACGACCGCAATGGCATTCTACTGGCCGAAAATGTACCGAGTTATAGCCTGACCTTAGTGAAAGAGCGGGTCGATGATATTGATGAAACCCTCGCCTACTTAAGAACCCTGATCGATATTACCGAGCGTGACGAAGAACAGTTTCGTAAACGCTTAAAAAGTAGTCGCCGACCTTATGAGCCCGTGGTCGTGAAATATAAATTGGATGAAGAACAGATCGCCCAAGTCATGGTGAATCGTTTTTACCTGCCAGGTATCGACGTGGAAGCGCGTTTAGTTCGCCATTATCCTGAAGCCGAAACCTCTGTGCATGCGCTAGGATATGTCGGGCGAATTAACGAAAAAGAAGCACAGCGGTTAGATAAAAAACAATACAGCGCTACTAAGCACGTCGGTAAATTAGGCATCGAGCGTCGCTACGAAAGCGAGTTGCACGGTCAGGTGGGTTACCAAAAAGTAGAAACCAATGCCCGTGGTCGCATCCTGCAAGTAATAGAGCAAGTGGATCCGATACCAGGCAAAGACTTGGTATTACATCTTGATCAGCGTTTGCAGCAAGCCGCCGCAAAAGCGATGAATGGTTACCGAGGTGCCGTAGTTGCCATCGATGTGGCAACGGGAGGAGTATTAACCCAGTACAGCAACCCCAGTTACGACCCCAACTCATTTGTTACCGGCATCTCCCATAAAGAATATTCGGGCTTACGTAATAACCCTGACCTGCCTTTATTTAATCGTGCTATTCGTGGACAGTACCCACCGGGCTCGACGTTAAAACCTTTTCTTGGTTTGGCGTTTCTAGAAGCGAATACCGTTACTTGGCAAGACGAAATTGAAGATGAAGGTTGGTATCAGTTAGAAAATGACGAACGCTTTTATCGAGACTGGAAGCGAAAAGGTCATGGTAAGGTAGATTTGCACGATGCCATGATGGAGTCTTGTGATACCTATTTTTACGATGCCGCTTTTAGAACCACCGTAGATAAAATATCGCCTTTCTTAGCGAAATTCGGTTTTGGTCGTAATATGACCCACGATGTGCCGAATGCCTTATCGGGTTTACTGCCTGATCGTGAATGGAAAAAGAAAAAGCGTCGTCGCTCTTGGTATGCAGGCGATACGCTGAACTTAGGCATTGGCCAGGGCTTTATGTTAACGACGCCTATGCAACTGGCGACAGCAACGGCTGCCTTAGCGGCTAAAGGCGAATGGCATACCCCGCGTTTAATGGAGACGCTAGGGGGCAAAGCCATCGAAGAAGAAGTGAAATCTCTGGACAACATCGTCTTAAAAGATCCGACAGATTGGGACAAAATGTTTAAATCGATGGAAGCCGTGATCACCGGTCCTAGAGGAACGGCGCGCGCCTTAAGACGCAACCTAACCTTCACCATGGCGGGTAAAACCGGTACGGCTCAGGTCGTGAGTATTGCTCAGCACGAAGAATATGATTCCGAGGCCTTGGCCGAACGTAACCGTGACCACGCACTCTTTGTTGCTTTCGCTCCGGTAGAAAATCCTTCCATCGCCATTGCAGTGATCGTCGAAAATGGTGAATCAGCGGGCCGAACCGCCGGACCGATTGCTAAAGCAGTGATGCAAGAATATCTGTTAGGAGCACAAGGTTAATGGCGGGCACAGATTTTAGTCGACAAATGACTAGTGGTGAAAGCCACCATGGCTTTGAACGCAGCCAATTATTATTTGCCCGTTTTCATATCGATTTACCGTTATTTTTATTGTTGTTGGTTTTGTGCGGCAGCGGATTATTAATTCTTTATAGTGCCAGTGGTCAAGGTTGGGCCATGGTGCAAAAGCAAGCGGTACACTACCTGATTGGTTTTTCGGTATTGCTGGTGGCGGCGCAAATCCCTCCGCGCATTTATCAAATACTTGCCCCTTGGGCTTATGCGGTGGGGGTACTCGCGTTAATCGGGGTATTGGTATTAGGGGTTTCGGGTAAAGGGGCTCAGCGTTGGTTGGCAATACCAGGTTTACCTAGATTCCAGCCATCAGAATTAATGAAGCTCGCCTTACCCTTATTAGTGGCTTGGTATATGGCTACCAAAGGCTCACCCCCCAAGTTATTTACCTTGGCAAAAGCCATGATATTAATCGCGATTCCGTTAGTGCTGATTTTAAAGCAGCCCGATCTAGGAACCTCTATCTTGATCGGCACCTCAGGCATCTTGGTATTATTTTTTGCCGGCATGCCTTGGTGGTTAATCTTCTCTATGGTGAGTATCGTCGCCGCGTGTGCCCCCTTGATGTGGTTTTTTGTTATGCATGCCTATCAAAAGCAACGGGTGCTGACTTTTCTTAATCCTGAAAGTGATCCGCTGGGTTCCGGCTGGAATATTATTCAATCAAAAACTGCTATTGGCTCAGGTGGTATTGAAGGAAAAGGTTGGTTGCAGGGAACTCAATCGCAATTAGAGTTTCTACCAGAAAGCCATACTGATTTTATTATTGCAGTATTGGCGGAAGAGCTAGGACTCATCGGAGTATTGTTATTATTAACCGTCTACTTCTTAATCGTCATGCGTGGTTTATACATGGCCGCGATCTGTCCGTCTTTATTTGGTCGATTATTATCGGGAAGTTTAATCGTTACCTTTTTTATCTACGTATTTGTGAATATAGGCATGGTTAGTGGCCTATTACCTGTGGTCGGAGTGCCGTTACCTCTGGTAAGCTGGGGTGGTACATCCGTTGTGAGCTTGCTTGCGGGCTTTGGTGTGATGATGTCGATGCATACCCACAAGCACAAATAGGGAAGTAAACACTTTAGGTTTAATTTAGATACTTGTTATATTCGTAATCGGTTTTTAAAAGTGTCGAGTTAGATAATCGTTATCAGTACTAGGGAAATTAGCGTGATTAAAAGTATTAAGAACAGAACAAAAAAGAGTGGTTTAACGCTATTGTTAGCCAGCTGCTCTTTATTTGCCAGTATCGGCGCTCAAGCAAACTACGCCGAGCATGAACGTTTCGATGAGTTTGCTAAAGAATTAGAAGCTGAGCATGGTATTAAACCTGCGCAAGCAAAGGCCTGGTTAGAAGGTGCTGAGCGTTTAGAGTCGGTATTAAAAGCGATTTCACGTCCGGCCGAGAAAACATTAACCTGGGCAGACTACCGCAAGATTTTCTTAACTGAAAAGCGCATCAACCAGGGTAAGCAATTCTTGGTAGATAATGCTGAGCTACTGGAAAAGGCTGAGCTAGAGTTTGGGGTACCAAAAGAAATTATCGGCGCGATCATCGGTGTTGAAACCTTTTATGGCAAACGCCAAGGTAATTACCGCGTATTAGATTCTTTATCGACTCTTGCATTTGATTATCCAAAGCGTTCGCTATTTTGGCGTGAGCTAAAGCACTTTTTTGTAATGAGCCAAGAACAGCAAGTGAACCCGGGTGAAGTTAAAGGTTCTTATGCGGGCGCGATGGGTTATGGTCAATTCATTCCCAGCAGCTACCGTCGCTATGCGGTAGATTATGATAACGATGGATTAAAAGACCTGTGGCATAACAAAGCGGATGCCATTGGCAGTGTAGCGAATTATTTTAAACGCCACGGTTGGAAAAAAGACCAAGCGGTTACCCAGCGTGTGCATGTTGAAGGTGATAAATACCAAGACGCGGTTAACGATCGCTTGAAGCCTAAGTGGAATGTGAGTGAACTGAAAGCGTTGGGAGTAACTCCAACCCAAGACGTTGCTGACGATGCCAGTGCGACTTTAGTTAAACTCATCGGAGATAAGGGCGCTGAGTTTTGGTTAGGTAATCACAACTTCTACGTCATTACTCGCTATAACCATAGCCGTATGTATGCCATGGCGGTTTATCAGCTAAGTCAGGCGATTAAATAAGCTATTAACGACGTGATTAAATAGATATTCCACCATACCATGATGAATAAGACACACTTTAGGCTGGTCGCTTTGACCAGCCTTTTTCTTACCAGCTTCTTGCAGCTGACGGCTTGTACCACAAGCCGTTATCAGCATTCTCAAGATTTTATTCCCAACCCTATTCTTGATCCGTCATCGTTAAAAGATGCGGTAGTGAAAGCCGAACCACTTAGTTCAATGGGGAACCCCAAGCGCTATACGGTATTGGGCAAAGAATACCAAGTGATGCGCCATGCTGCGGGATTTAAACAAGAAGGTTTTGCGTCGTGGTATGGCATGAAGTTTCATGGCCATGCGACTTCTAATGGCGAAATCTACGACGTTTACCAAATGACGGCAGCGCATAAAACCTTACCGCTGCCCAGCTATGTCAAAGTGACCCGCAAAGATAACCAAGAATCGGTGATTGTGCGGGTGAACGACCGCGGGCCATTTCACGAAGGGCGCATTATCGACTTATCGTACTCTGCGGCCGTGAAGCTAGGAATACATAAATCAGGCACCGCAGCGGTGAGTATGGAAGTGATATCCGCACCGGCGAAAGGCCCGGAAAAATGGATACAAGTAACCGCGTTAAGCAATGAGCAGTCGGCAAAAGCCCTGCAGCAAAAGTTGCAAACGATGCAGCAATGGCCGGTGGTGATCACCAGTAATGAAAAACGCAGCTTGCATAAAGTAAGAATTGGTCCGGTTCCCGAAGGACAAGCGACGGATAAAGTGATCACCATTTTGCATGATAATCAGCTGCCGAATCCGTTGGTATTAGCGGCGCATCAACTTTGAGCGCAACCTAATAGACGGCACATAACGAAAGCACACCGCGAGGGCTGATCAGATTTAGCACAATTGCGGTGGAGCTGTTACAATGCGGCCATCTATTTATTATTCACTGATCTCATTCAAATTATATTCTTATGAACATTCGCCAACTTTTTAATGCTCAAATCGTTAAAACCCGCATCGCTGCAATTATCAGTTTTACTTGCGTACTTTCAACAGCTCAAGCGGAATCGGTCATAATCCCTAAGCCACCGGTATTAAACGCGACCGCTTATGTATTAATGGACGCGGCGAGTGGTGAAATTCTAGTTCAGAAAAATGCCGATAAGCAGTTGCCTCCTGCCAGCATGACCAAGATGATGACCAGTTATCTGGCGACGCACGAATTAGCGCTGGGTAATCTAAACGAACAAGATCAGGTTCCGGTTAGTGTGAAAGCCTGGAAAATGGGCGGCTCTAAAATGTTTATTCGCGAAGGCCGCGATGTAGCGCTGATTGATTTGATTAAAGGGGTAATCATTCAATCAGGCAACGATGCGAGTATTGCCGTATCAGAATTTGTAGCTGGTTCTGAAGATGCGTTTGTTGATCTTATGAATCGTCATGCGCAGCGTATGGGCATGGTGAATACGCAATTTCAAAACGCGACGGGCTGGCCAGCGAAAGGCCACTTCTCTAGTGCGCACGATATGGCCATTTTAGCGCAAGGTATTATTAACGATCATCCTGAATACTATTCTTTGTACAAAGAAAAATACTTCGAATTTAATAAAATCCGTCAGCCAAACCGCAACAAGTTATTATGGCGTGACCCAAGTGTTGATGGATTAAAAACTGGGCATACAGACGAAGCGGGCTTCTGCTTAACCGCTTCCGCAGAGCGTAATGGCATGCGTTTAATCGCGGTGGTCATGGGCACTAAGAGTGAAAATGCGCGCGCAACCGAAACTCAAAAATTATTAACTTACGGCTTCCGTTATTTCGAAACCCATCGCTTATACGAAGGTGCTGCTAGCATTAAGACCTTACCGGTATGGTATGGCGAAGAAACTGAGTTTGATATTGGTATTGCCGATGACCTATTCATCACGGTTGCTCGTGGTGCGAAAGAGCAGCTGCAAATTGAAACCCTTACCAACGAATTTATCGAAGCACCGCTAAAAGCCGGCGAAAGCCAAGGTACATTAACTATTCGCCTAGACGATAAAGTATTAGCAGAACGACCATTAGTCGCATTAACAAATGTATCGGAAGCTAGCTTCTTTAGCCGCGTATGGGATGGTATTAAACTATTCTTTATAAAGTTGTTTGGTGGTGAAGGTTAAAATAGGTCTGTAGTAATGAAAATGCCAACTAAAAGTACCCTACCGAAAGGGGCTATCTTAGGAAACAATGCGCCGAAAGACGCGCCTAAAATTGAATTTCCTTGTGCCAATTACCCGATTAAAGTCGTTGGTAACTGCATTGCGGGTTACGATGCCATTATTATTGAAGTGCTGCGTCGCTATGATGCCAAGCTGGATGTGAGTAAGGTGCATGCGAAAGACAGTGCGAAAGGCACGTTCCGCTCGATTACCCTGTACATTACCGCAACCGGTAAAGATCAGCTCGAAAAGCTCCACGCTGAATTGATGTCTCTTGATTGCGTAAAAATGGTGATGTGATGGAGGGGATGGTCGATAATACGGTCGGTGAGACGGAAAAAGACAGTGCAGCCTTAGTGGTGCGCGACTTTTATTCTCAGGGCCTACTCGACTATCATCAAACCCATGAGAAAATGTTGCAGTTTACTCAAGGGCGTAACGAAGATACTCCCGATGAAATTTGGTTATTACAGCACGAGCGAGTATTTAGCCAAGGCCAAGCAGGTAAGGCAGAACACGTCTTATTTGCCGGTGATATCCCGGTTATACAAAGTGATCGAGGTGGCCAAGTCACCTATCATGGGCCTGGCCAACTGGTCGCGTATGTGATGATCGACATCAAGCGTAAAGGTTGGGGACCCCGCGAACTGGTTAGCGCGATCGAAGATGCTATTGTCGCCACGTTAAAAGAATACGATATCGATAGCGCACCCAAGCAAGATGCTCCGGGTGTGTATGTAAAGCAAACCGTAGGTGATGCAAAAATTGCGTCATTGGGCTTAAGAATTAAACAAGGCCGCTCTTTTCATGGCCTTGCCATTAATGTTGATATGGACATGGAACCCTTCCAGCGTATCAACCCATGTGGCTACGCCGGTATGGCAATGACACAAATGGCAACTGAACTTGCTGGCTCAGAAGCCCTAAAAGTCACTTTTCAAGACGTTAGTACCAAGTTAAGGCATCACTTAATGCAAAGCTTGCAGTATACTAGCCAGATAGAACTCCCTGCATAAATGACTCCCCCTAGAGCCATTCATAACAATGCAATCAGCCGTACTAGGTGCTTATGACAGATTTAGAGAAAACCGCCGCAAAGACCCCATTAGAAAAGATAGCTGAAAAGCCAAAACCTAAGCGTGCGGTACAAGGTGAAAAACTACGAGGTGCTGAAAAAGTTGCTCGTATCCCAATTAAAGTAATCCCGACCGAAACCATGCCGCGTAAGCCGGACTGGATTCGTGTACGCATTCCTGCTTCACCACGTATTAGCGAAATTAAAGATAAACTGCGCAAGCACAACCTGCATACCGTATGCGAAGAAGCTAACTGCCCGAATCTAGGGGAGTGTTTTGGTGGTGGTACCGCAACCTTTATGATCATGGGTGATATCTGTACGCGTCGCTGCCCATTCTGCGATGTAGCCCACGGTCGCCCGAACGAGCTGGATAAAGACGAGCCGAAAAACTTAGCCACCGCGATTGCGGATATGAAGCTAAAGTACGTAGTGATTACCTCGGTAGACCGTGATGATCTACGTGACGGAGGTGCACAGCATTTCGTTGATTGTATTCGCGAAACCCGCGCGTTAAGCCCGAACATTGAAATTGAAGTACTGGTACCGGATTTCCGTGGCCGTATGGACGTTGCCGTAGGCATTATGGAAACCGACGTGCCGGATGTGTTTAACCACAACCTAGAAACCGTGCCACGTTTGTACAAAGAGTCGCGCCCTGGTTCTGATTATGATTGGTCGTTAGATCTATTAGAAAAATACAAAGAGCGCTGCCCTGATGTAAAAACCAAATCCGGCATCATGCTGGGCTTAGGGGAAACCAACGAAGAAGTTGTGGAAGTGATGAAAGATCTTCGCGCCCATAACGTTGATATGATTACACTTGGCCAATATTTGCAGCCGAGTAAAAACCACTTAGCGGTGCATCGTTTTGTTACCCCTGAAGAGTTTGATGAGCTGGGTGAAATTGCTAAAGGCTTAGGCTTTAAGCATGTAGCGAGTGGCCCTATGGTGAGATCTTCTTACCATGCAGACCAGCAGGCCCATGGAGAATTCTCGTAATAGAGAGGGAGAACAAGTAAAACGCAGTTTTACGTCAAAATCTGACTAGGCAAGGAGCATAGGCCGGAAGGCGCTCCAAGGATGGACTGACCCAGCTTTATTCTTCAAGGCAAACCTGTAAGCCTTCCTGTAAATCAAGGAAGGCTAAACTCTTTATTCGAATCGTATTAACCATCAACAGGGCTAATAACCCCACGCCCACCCTTGTTCAATACATGAGTATAAATCATCGTAGTATTCACATCGGCATGGCCTAACAATTCTTGAACTGTACGAATATCGTAACCACTTTCTAATAAGTGTGTAGCGAAGCTGTGTCTAAAGGTGTGGCAGCTTGCGTGTTTGTTTATATTGGCTTTTTTAATCGCAGCTTTAACGGACTTTTGAACTGTTCTTGGATTTAAATGGTGACGGCCTATATTGCCTGTTCGGGGATCTTTACTCAGTGTTTCACTGGCAAAAAGATATTGCCATGCTAACTCTTTATTGGCGTTAGGGTATTTTTTAGCCAGAGCATTAGGAAGATGTACAAAACTAATTCCTTCGGCTAAAGCCTTTTCATGTAATTTCTGAGAGGTTTCTATGTGAGAGCGCAGTAAGCGGGCCGCTTTTTCAGGCAGCATAGTAAGCCTATCTTTATTCCCCTTGCCAGATCTAACGGTTATTTCACCTCGGCCAAAATCGATATCTTTAACTCGTAAACGCAGTGTTTCTTGAAGCCTTAAACCTGAACCATACATTAATAAAGAAGCTAATAGGGGCGACCCAGAAAGCTGTGACAGAACTAGATTAGCTTCTTGTCGGCTAAATACTACGGGGAGAGTTTTAGGCTTTTTAGCTGATTGCCAAGCCGACACGTCAATAGTTTCATTTTTTAAAACTTGCTTATAAAGAAAGACCAAAGCGTTTAAAGCCTGCTTTTGGGTATTAATGGCAACGTTTTTCTCCAATACGAGATGGCTAAGAAATTGTGATATCTCATGCCCTCCCATTTCAGAAGGGTGACGCATGTGATGAAAGTGTAAAAACTGCCTTACCCAAGCCCAGTATGATCGCTCTGTTGCCAGAGAATAGTTGGCTAGACGAACGGCTTCATTAAACTCTTGTTGCAGTCGCATAATAGGCTCCTTATCTGTAAGTAAGCTTAGTAAGCCAAGACGGTTCGCCTATCAGTATTTAGGGTTAATTGTTAAGTTATTGAAAAATATAAGAAATATGGATGAGATATCGAAGCCCTCTGATAAGCGAACAAGCGCAGAAATTGATATCAAATTGACAAAAGCGAACTGTGTATATAGTGTTGTTGAAATTATTAACAGGGATAGTCGTATGATTTCAAAGAATTTTTCACCTCATTCGTCTTTCCCAGATATAAGGGGATATGCGAACTGCGTTCGTATAACTCACTGTTAAGTTGCTACATCAGGTTTTTTGTCTCTGCATCTAGCGGGTGTTTTCAACGTTTAAGCATCAAAGGCATTCTTTAGGTTTCTGGCGTTTAATTAACCAGCTTATGCCTTTTTCATAAAATGCATTGTTTCAAGTTTTGGCAGTAACTCATAATTCTCGCATATTTTCTTCGGCGTCTTTTTTAGCATCTCGTTATCAATTTACATTGCCCATTTTCGCCAACCATTTCGCCATTAATCGTCGTACATCTAACACTATCTTTAGGGCAGTTCAGGCGTCTTTCTTTGGTTATTTCGCCATTCAAGTGTTAGCATAAACCCCATAAATTAATTAGGCGCACTTAACAAGGGCAGGCAACCGACCTCCGGCAACTGTCACTTTTTTTGCGGTGGAGCTGCAAAAAAAAGCGCCATTTACCTCCGGCTGCTGCTGCCGGCGTTAGGTGAAAGAATGGCTAGTCAAATCACCATTAGTAGTGACGAACAATACTCTCAAATAATTGCTTTGAAAAATGGAGCAGATGATTACTGTTTGTGGAAAGCTGAAGGTGATAGCTGTGAGATATATTTTGAATATGATAGCAAAATAAATAGCGGGTATAATTTAGTTAGTGAATGCACTCTTATGCTTGATGGTATGCACATAGTGTTAAACTCTGGAAAGTTATATCATTTCTATTTCAATGATATAGCTATAGGTGATTATAAAAATCTGGTGGCTTCTTTAGAGAGCATGTATCCGAAAGATTTGGATGTTTTGGATATTGTAGATCGATGATAAATTCACCTAACAATCAGTTGGTGAACGCACCTGCGGTGCTGGGACGGTTTTACTTCACTCGTTCCTCGTTACGTTTCACCGCCCCACAACAAAAGCGTTAAATAGGTTTTTATGTATCAGAAATATTTTGCATACCATACTCTAATGATGCTGTTATCTGTTCTTGTGCTAGAGTTTTTCGGCGTGGGTACATTTAATATTACGCAGGATGACTTTTCTAGTGTCTTAGGAAAGCTTTTTTATCTTATTCTAGTTGTCTGGCTTGTAATACCTGTAATTTTAAATTGGTTATCAATGACAAATAATTCATTGAATAAAGGGAAGTGGCTTTGGTCAATACTAGCACTGATTTTTGGGCCTTTTGCTACGGTTCCTTATTATTTTTTTATATACCGAAAATGAAAATATTTAACAATACATTGGTGAAAGTCCCTGCGGGACTGGGACGCTTACGCGCCCCACAATATTCGCGTTACATGTCTTAAGGAATATTGTGGCTAGTCAAAAAGAAGTGTGTGAAAGATTTAAGGCCGACTTTATACCTTGCTCTGAAGCAGAGAAGCTTGGCCTTGCTATCGAGACGCTAGGTAAACTTCCAATAAATGGTCTGCGCCATAAAGCAGAAAATGGAACATGTGGCTGGTATATCTGGTGCGGTGAAGAACTGAGCCAAGAAACTGATTTTTTTAAACCGCTGCATGTGAGCCATATTAAAGAATACTTACCAGAAATAGAGAAATATCTTGCATTGCCAGCAGGGTATAGATTTTTAATCGCTGACGGTTATGAGGATGTATGGCATGACTCATTACTCACCAACATGTAACAAAAAGTTGGTGGTTCAGCCCCTACGGGGCTTGGACGCTTTCAGCGCCCCACAACAAAAACGTTTGCTACTAATAGGGAATCTCGTGAATACTACTTTAGTCGATTCTATTAACTGGGAAAGCTTGCAGCACGCTTATGGAAAGGCATTGGACGCGCCCAGAGAATTAGCAAATCTAGTTGGTGAAAACGAGGATAAACGTGATGATGCAGTAAATGGATTTCTCTATAGTTCCGCATATCATCAAGGTTCTGTTTTCTCTTGTACACCAAGTGTTATGCAGTGTGTTATCGCCATCATTAAATATGAAGACATCTCAAACCTAGAAACAATAGGTGCTCCACTTATAAGAGAGCTTTTATGCTTTTTAAGTATTTGTGCAATTACTTGGAAATTTGAACCTGAAATAGGCAAGGTAGCATTCAGTGGAAGAGATCTATATTCAGAGTATCTTAACCACCCTGATGAAAAAACTGCTAACTATGCTAAAGAGCTATTGGACTTCTGTTGTACATATGAAAATAGCTAACAAAAGCATGTTGCATAACCACTGCGTGGCTTGGACGGTTTTTCCGCTCGTGCCTCGCTACAAAACCGCCGCAAATGCGAGCGTTAAGTGAATTTTTTTATGAATCGAATAATTGAGAAAACCCTCATAATCACTTGGTTCATGCCATACACTCTTTTAGCTATGGCATACTTGTTTATTATTTATCAATCAGGGCTGCGTAGCTTTTTATTATTGGCTTTGATGGTGCCATTTTTAATGGTTAGTTTCATAGCACTTCACAGTCATGCCGATATGACTTTAGATATGGACTATATGTCGGAAGGTAGCTGGGTAGTAAGTTTAAAAAACTATACTAACTGCTTTATTTTCTCTGTATTTGTTACATTACCATTGGTTCTAGCTGTGTCAGGGCCTATTTACTTTATTTCATACATATTTAAAGACTTGATCTGGCAATAATATTCACTTAACAATGAGTTGGTGAGCGCCCCTTCGGGGCTGGGACGGTTAAACTTCGCTCGTTCCTCGCTACGTTTCACCGCCCCACAACAAAAGCGTTATGAATAATAAATGGATAATTAGATGCCTTTAATCTTTTTGGTAATTGTTTTCGTTGTAATATATCTACTATTTAGATTTGGGGTAGTGGTTTTAGATAGAAAAGTTTTTGATTTTCAGGTTGATCCGATCTTAAGTCGTGGAAGAATCAGAAATATTCGAGAATATAAGATAATGCACAACTATATTGAAATGCTTTTTGAGCGAGATCCTGATGGATTTAATGAGAATAGTGATACAGCAAAGCTAAACAAAATGATGAATGCGTATCATGATGAAAACTCATAACAAAAAGTTGGTGTGCGCCCCTGCGGGGCTGGGACGGTTAAACTTCGTTCGTTCCTCACTACGTTTCACCGCCCCACAACAAAAGCGTTATGTCTCAAGGTGATCCGTGGAATTGATGGAACGATGGAAATTAATTGAAACTGAATTAGTATCAGCTTTTGAATTGTTACCTGAAGCGACTATAGAATCAGGAAATGGATACTGTAAGGATGACTTCTTAGATTACATTAACGCAAATGAATTACTTTTGGCTATGGAAGAATTGGATGGTGTTATTGAAGATAACCCAAGTCCTTCAAAAGAGTTCTGGTTGCACCTTATTAATGCTTCTAAGTTGATGGAAAAAAAGCACCTAGAAAAATATGAGTCAATATTAAATGCGACATAACAAGAATATCAATGATCGCCAGCAAAGCTGGCTGGACGCGCAAAAAGCCGCGCGCCCATTATATTGGCGTTAAATGGCAGAATTAATTTGAACTACGAAGAATTCTATAAAGTTTTATTTGGGCCGCTAGTAGAGAAATTTGGCGAGATCGACGATGAAACAATCACTTCATTAATCGGTTTTTCTGGTGGAGGTCCTGTTTCCTTATCCTCAATCCGAGAGCAAAACTTATATGTTTCTTGCGAGCTATCTTGCTATCCGGAGCAGAACTTAAGCTCCGAAGGGATTCGCTATGAGTTCTTCAGTAAATCTGGATTTTCTGAGGATTGGTGCCAAGCAATATTTACAGCTCTTGGTGGCCTCTCTTTTCAGTCTGAACTTGGAGACGGGCATACGATTGTTACTACTGGTCTCATCGACGGAAAAGAGGCTGTCGACGAAATTCAGCTTAAGCTCTTCTCAAAAACAGAGATAGATGGAAGTGCTTATGGACTATATGAAGTTTTGGTCACTAAGCCATTTAACAAGCGCGTGAATAACGGCCTTTCAGGCCTAGGACTCGCAAACAAGTTTGCTCGCCTATTACGCGGGCGTTAAATTCAGGGAAGTATATGGAATTTGAATTACCAGAGTTGATTGAGAGAAAAGTTGAAGTCGGCATGAGCGGTTTACTGACATACTCCAGTGAAGGCTCTGAAAAAGAACAACTTGGCTATTCTATTTCTATAAAAGGTGAGCCTCTATTTGGATTTGAGGAAGGCGATTGGCAAGAAGGCTGGTATGTTATCGGTAGGGATACACTACTTGGTGATCCTGTATTTATCGATTTAAATGATAGCGAGATTCCAGTTTTTAAAGCAGCTCACGGTATGGGAACTTGGAATGAAGTTTGTATTTCCGACACATATTCAGGGTTTATTGATTCTCTTTCAGCAATAGAGAAATCAAAAGAACTAGGTGAAATCAATGAGCCAAATAGGCTGCTAACAGAAATTAAAAACTTAATCGGTGATGGAGAATTTCAGTTCTGGCAACTCATGATTGATCCACCATTCTAGTGATCAAGAATTTAACAAGACAATGCAGCGGACTGCTGCGCAGCAACGCTGATTGTGGCGTTAACAAAAATAGGAAACAGGAATCAATGACAGTTATAGAATCAGTATTAATTGGAGTTGTTGTTGGCGTATTAACTTCTGCAGTGCTTTTTGTTTTGAATAAAATATGGAAGATAATTATCTTACCCTGGTATCAAAGTGTCATTTACAAAGGTGTCGATGTGGAGGGTACATGGAATGCAGATTTTGGAAGAGAAGTTGAATCTAGCTTTGAGCTTACACTTAAGCAGAATGCTCACCAATTGAATGGCCATGCTCTTGTAATTAAAAGTTCTGGAGAGAAGCTCCTTTTCAAAGCAGAAGGATCAATTTGGGAAGGCTATATATCCTTATCTATGAATACCATTGATAAAAAAAGGCTTTCCTTTGCAAATGTTTTGCTAAAAGTATGTAAGGGAGGTGCCTTGCTAGATGGGGAGCTAACTTTTAGAAATATGTCTGATGATGTTGTTTCATCGACTAACCTTAAATTAGCTCGAGAGTAATGTCTGTTAACAAGGCAAAGCAGCCGATCGCCAGCAAGCTGGCTCTCAGCTGTTTGCGGCGTTAAGTGAAATTATGTCCAAGCACTCTCAAAATTGTAAGGTGTGTAACACTGACATCGAAGGTGAGATATATCACTTAGGTTTTAGTGATATGGAAGCATTATATTGCTGGGATTGCCCAAATGTATTGCTTATTAAAGACCGAGATTTCTTTTCGGGAAATGGGATTGTATTTCCTAATTTGATGGCAGGTGATAAAGGCTGGCAAGAGTACAACAAACACCTATTGCCGTATTACGAAAAGGCAGAGGAATTATTACCGAAATGTAAATGCGGTGGCCATTTTAGATTTATGGCACCGCCAAGATGCCCAAAGTGTAATGAATATTTAGCAGGTAAGGGTTACGACAATAAACCCTATTATCGAAATCACAAATATGTATTTGTTACTATTGGGTCTGTTTATCTCGAAGATGGCAAGTTTCATGAAAGCACTTAACAAACGCATCATGATCGCAGCCTTCGGCTACTGGGACGGCTTACATTTCGTTCGTTCCTCACTACATTACAGCCGCCCCATATGCGGGCGTTGAGGCTGTAGAAAAACCTTATTTTCACTTCATATTTTGTTAAAATATCACCTCTTATCAAGAGGTGAAAAATGCCTAAGTTTATTCCTTATAATTACGATCAAACATCGATGGTCGTTATAAACTACAAAGATCAATTGCAGCCTGGAACATTTGAACACGCAGTTCACTTCTTGATAGATACCAAGCTAGATCTCTCGATATTTTATCCTAAGTTTAAAAATAACGATGGTGGCCGCCCTGCGTATGATCCCGCTATTCTCTTAAAAATAATTTTGTTCGCCTATTCAAAAGGCATTACGTCTAGCCGAGAAATCCAGTGGTGCTGTGAAACTAATATCATATTTAAAGCACTCTCTTGCGATACGGTTCCTCACTTCACTACGATCGCTGCTTTTGTAAGTAGCAACGTGCAAGAAATAGAGACTCTATTCGAGCAAGTACTTTTAATCTGCCAAGAGCAAGGTTTACTAGGCAATGAGCTGTTTGCAATTGATGGTTGTAAGATGTCATCAAACTCTGCAAAAGAATGGTCTGGCACATTAAAAGAGTTAGAAGAGAAGCGAGCCAAAATTAAGCGTTTAATTAGTCATCATGTCAGTGAGCACAAGAAAATCGATGGTAGTGATACGCTAGATGAACAGCGTAAATTACGAGCAGATCAAGCAATTGATACTTTAGATAAAGCGCATAAGAAAATTGATAAGTTCCTAAAGATGCAACCCCAAGGATGGGGCAAGGAAAAAGGCCAAGAGAAGTAAAGAGTAACATTACTGATAATCAGTCTGGAAAGATGACGACTAGTAAAGGAACGATTCAAGGGTACAACGGCGTTGCCACTGTAGATAAGAAGCATCAAATAGTGATTGATGCTCAAGCATTCGGTGAAGGCCAAGAACACCACACTTTAAAGCCTGTTTTGGATAATATTAAAGGTAAATATCAACGCTTAGGTATAAGTGCAAACATATTTGACGAAGGCACAATCGTTACAGCAGATACAGGTTTTGCGAACGAAGCGAATATGAAGTATCTGCATGAAGATAATATTAATGCATACATACCTGATAATAAATTTAGAAGTCGTGACCCTAAATTTATCAATCAGAAAGGAAAATATGGTAAACGCCATCAAAACGAAAAGAAGAAAGGTAAGATTCGTAATGTCATTCCACCAAGTGAGTTTGATTTCGATCCAGTGAATCTTATTTGTGTATGCCCAGCGGGAGAAATTCTGAGCTATCAAAGTACCAGAGTATCAGAATCAGGTGCACCAAAAGCCTTCTTTAATGGTCGCCTCATGCAATGTCGAAATTGCGAACTAAAAACACAATGTATGCAAAACCCAAGCTCTGCTGATCATAGAAAAGGAAGTGGGCGGCAAGTTTCATTTATACTCGATCATAAACGTAAGCCTACTTTTACTGACTGGATGAAACATCGAGTTGATAGCAAATATGGAAAGCAGATATACAGCCATCGAATGTCGGTTGTAGAGCCGGTATTTGCCAATATTGGTACGAATAAGAAATTAAATCGCTTCAGCCTGCGTGGGAAAAAGAAAGTGGAAGCACAATGGCAACTGTATTGTATGGTTCATAATATCGAGAAGTTAGCGAATTACGGACAATTAGCAGCTTAGTAGGGCTTCCTGTAATGAGTTATAAGCATTTTTATCATTTATATGATGATTTGAGTTGCAAGTTAGTAAAAATCTGGCAAATTGGTGCGTAAATATTATTAGAAAGAAGGCGTAAGGGATGACTGTCTTAAAGCAGGGTTTTCCTACAGCCTCGTTATGTGTTAAATTCGGCTAGTTTATTTTCTATATACCTCTTAAAAGCGCGTTGCTTATTAGTCTGCCATTGGTTTTTCTTTGAAAGGAGGTACAAATGCTTTCTGGGTAACTTACTTTCTGATAGCACTGAAATAAAATGGCCGTTATCTAACTCATTTTGAATAGAAACATCTAACATCAAGCCAATCCCTAAACTTCTACTGGTTAACTGGTATACAGCATCGATATCATTTGTTGTGTGTGATACTGAGTTATTGTAATCAAACCTATGTTTGTTTAAAAAAGCTTTCAGTTCACCAGCAGGGTTTAGTTCAGAGGCAAGTATAAACTTCGCACTTCCAAGTTCGGAGAAACTTTTTGGTGCGCCATGTGCTTTCAGGTAATTTGGTGTTGCGCAGGCAACTAGCTGTGCTTCAAATAACGGCATAGCAACCATCGTATTACTGTCATTTAACTGACCCAACCTAAAAGCAAAGTCAATATCCTTGCCATAAAGGTCTTCTAGTTTATCGCTAAAACAAATATCAAACTTAATCAATGGGTGGATGTTTACAAAACCAGACAAAGCATCAAGTACTCTAGAGCGGCACAAAGCTTTAGAAAGCGTAATTGATATCATGCCACTTATTGCTTCTTGTTCTAATAATAGTTCTTCTTCAGCTTGATTTATAGACAAAAGTATCGCTTTACACTTTGGGTAAAACTGCTTTCCAGCTATTGAAATATCGAGTTTTTTATGAGAACGATGAAAAAGTTGTACCTGTAAACACTCTTCTAACTGCGCTAATTGTTTACTGATCGCAGGCACCGATAGATTAAGTACAGTAGCTGCTTTTGTGATACTTCCCTTTTCAAAAACAGATATAAACGCCTGATATTGAGTAAGTTTTGACATGAGTTCCTCTAAAAACACCTTGATTTCTTTTTAGTTAAGCTAGGCTTTAATATTATTCAATTTATATTAACCTATGTTAGCGATATAGTCTCAACATGTTCTATGTAAATATACTAACAGGAGAAAGAAATGATTGAACTTACGAAAACAAGTGGCACTATCTCAGCATCAGTAAACACAGTCTTTAATTATGTTACCAATATGGATAACTACGGCTATTGGTTTCCAGGTGTGCAAGCGATTAAATCAAAAAACAGTGCTCCTCATGCTAGCATTGGAAAAACTTATTTAGAGACCTTGCTTCTTCCTGATGGTGAATACAAATTAACCATTGAAGTTGTGGAGTGTGAAACTAACCGGTTTTTCTTAACGAAAGGAGATTTAACTGGGATACTGCCACAAATGACAATTGAATTTTTTTCTGATGAAGAAAATAAGTGCCGTATGAATTTACAATACCATAGTAGAAATTCAAGTTTGACTGAAAAGTCTGATATTATCAAAGCGTTAAAGAAAGATCTGACAGTTAGAGCCTCTGAAGGTATATCAAACTTACAGAGGATGTTAGGAGCTAAACAAAGGGAAGATATTGTTTCAGCTTTAGATAAAGTTAACACATAACAAGTTGCTTAAACGGAATAAAAACAGTTGGCCATCGCTTCGCGATTATAGCCAACCATTTTTATCCGCTTAGCAAGGCGTTAGCCGTTTAGGATTCATGGATGACTAGTAAGTTTTCAAAATCTGGAATTATTTTGGCTATAACAGGTATCGTCTTATACATGACTGTACTTCGTTACTGGTCTTTTCGCGATGGAGCTAGTTTAGTTCTGGCTCCTTACTACGCGAAGATTCTTTCAGCGTTTTCTACCGCGAAAGAAATTGAACCTTC
>PJEL010000226.1_pt1 | contig 68693 bp, 49 predicted proteins | sample 1853271 | NCBI WGS metagenome assembly PJEL01 (sample SAMN08108733, study PRJNA415343) | Invertebrate metagenome, whole genome shotgun sequencing project. | host: Globobulimina | place: Sweden: Gullmar Fjord | collected 2015-08
ATGCGGGCGGCGTGATCGTCCTTGAGCAGTCGCTTGATCTCGTCCTTGTTCTTGTCGACGAACATCGAGCCGCGAGCGGCCATCTCGTAGAGCACCGTCGCCAGACCAAAGACGTCCGAGCCCGGCGACACGCCGCGGCCCGTCGCCTGTTCGGGCGCCATGTAGCCCCAGGTGCCCTTCACGGAACCCTGGCGCTCCTGCCGCAACCTCCCCTTGGAGATGCCAAAGTCCAAGACCTTCACCACTCCGTGGGGGTTGAGGATCACATTGGACGGCTTGATGTCGCGGTGGACCAGGCCCAGGTGTCGCTTCTTTTCGTCTCGAGCGCAGTGGGCGTAGTGAAGGCCGTCGCAAGCCTGACGCCCGATCTCGGCGATCACACCCAGTGGGATCTGCACGTCGTGACGGTGACAGATGGAGATGATCCGACGCAGGGTGACGCCCTCGACGTACTCCATCACCAAGAAGTACTGCTCGCCCTCGCTGTCGAAGTCCTGGATCTGCACCAGGTTCTGGTGGTGCATCGAGGCCCCGAGGCGGGCCTCGTTGATGAACAGGTCGCGGAACGTCTCAGAGCTCTGGTGCTCCGGGAGGATCAGCTTGATCGCGACCCGCGGTGAGACCCCGGCCAGGCTGTCCCGCCGCGCCTCGTAGACCAGTGCCATTCCACCCTTCGAGAGGGGGCGAACGATCGTATACCGGCCGAGTCGTTTCAGGTCGGCCGGACGAGGGGTGGGATTGGAGCGGGTCTCCATGGGTTCCGGCGCTGGTGGGATCGGCGCAATTCTAACCCATCTGGGGCAGAGGGAGGAAGTTCGCTGATAGTCGATGGCTGCGGCACACGGCTGGCGACGGCAGATGCAAGCTACATCCGCGGCTGCACTTGAACGCCAAGAAGCCCGAGGCCCATCTTCAGCGCATTTGCGGTGGCTTCGACGAGGACCAAGCGAGATCCCGTGGTCTCAGGATCGTCGCCGAGGACTCGACAATCACCGTAGAACCGGCTCAAGCTCTGGCTGGTGGCGTAGAGGTGTTCGGCGAGCAAGTTCGGCCTCCAGGTACGGGCCGCCTGCTCGATGATCTCGACCGTCCTCACGACGCCAATCGCGACCGCTCGCTCGGCAGGATGGGAGATCTGGAATGTCGTGGGGGCGAGGCCCTTCTCCTCGGCCTTGCGGAGGATGCTCGCGCACCGGGCATAGGCGTACATCATGTACGGAGCCGAGTTGCCGTCCAGCGCCAGGCTGCGATCCCAGTCGAAGGTGATGTCGGACTGGGGATTCTGGGAGAGATCGAAGTACTTCACGGCCCCAACCCCGACGGCCTCGGCGATGGCCGCGCGCTCCTCATCCGGGAGGTGGGCGGATCCCTCGTCGACGATGGCTCGGGCCTTGGCGACCGCGGTGTCCAGCACATCGACAAGGTTGACCGCCCCACCGGTGCGGGCGGCGGCCACGATGCCGCCGGGGAAACGGAGGATCCCGAATGGAACGTGATGGAAGGCCACATCGGCGACGCCCATCTTCCGGCAAGCCGCGAATACCTGACGAAAGTGCAGCTTCTGCCTAAGATCAGTGACGTAGACGATGTCCGAGGGCTGCCACGTCGCCATGCGGTGGCGAACCGTCGCGAGATCGGTGGTGCCATACAGCGCGGCGCCATCGGACTTGCGGATGAGAAGCGGCGTACCGAGTCCCTTTCCGTCCGACTTGTCGAACTCAACGATGACGGCGCCGTCGTTGGGCTTGGCGATCCCGCTCTCGAGGAGCTCTTCGATGAGATCCTGGAGGCCATCCCGATAGAAGCTCTCGCCATGCACCACGTCGAAGGCGACACCGAGGCGATCGTAGATGGTGTCGAACTCGGCCATCGACGCCGCGGCGAACTGCTCCCACAGAGCGATGTTCTCGGCATCGCCCCGCTGCAGCTTTGCCGTCTCGGCCCGCGCCCGGTCGAGCAAGGTGGGATCCTCTTCGACCTGCTCCCCAAAACCTTGGTAGATCCGCTGGAGTTCGGCGATGGGATCATCGGCATAGGCCGCGTCGTCTCGCCACTCGTGCCAGCCGACGATGAGCTTGCCGAACTGAGTGCCCCAGTCCCCGATGTGGTTGTCGGCGACGACGTTGTAGCCGAGGAAGCTCAGCAGGCGGTGGATGGCGTTGCCGATGATCGTCGACCGCAGGTGGCCGACGTGCATGCGCTTGGCGATGTTCGGCGAGGAATAGTCGATGACCACGGTCTTGCCCGCTCCGGGGCTCGGCGCGTTCAGGCGCGGATCGGCGGCTCGGGCCTGCAGATCGGCGGCGAGCCACTCATCCTCCAGGCGGAAGTTGATGAACCCCGGACCAGCGACATCCGCGGACGCGACCATCTCGTTGGCGGGCATCGCCTCGACGACAGCGGCAGCGACGTTGCGGGGATTGGTCCGCAGGGACTTTCCGAGGCGAAAGGCGTAGTTCGACTGGTAGTCGCCGTGCTCGGGGTTGTTGGTCGGCACACACGGATCGAGGGGGATCGGTGAGTCGCCGTGCCCCGCGGCGATGGCGGCGGCGGCAATGAGATCGGTCAGTTGTTGGGCAACAGTGGACATGGCTCTACGCGGGTTGCGGGTTGCAGATGGCTGTTGGCCCTATCCCGCGGGTTGCACATCGGCGCAGAATGCCGGCCATGTCAGTGGACCTGTCGGCGGCTGAGACCTGGCTCGGAGCTCGGTCGCCTCAACATCGAAAGCGGTTTGGACAGTGGGTCACGCCCTGGTGGGTGGCGCAGAGTGTCGCCGCGCGCGCCTGCAAGGACCTCGGCGAGCACCCGGTGATCCTCGACCCCGCCTGTGGAGATGCGCGCTGGCTGATCGCGGCCGCCCGTCACCGGCCCGGGGCACACTTGATCGGGATCGACACCGATCCACAGGCCATCGAGGCCGCTCGTGAGACCACCGCCAGGGCCGGGATCCAGGCCGATCTGCGCTGTGCGGATGCCCTCGCCCAGCCCCTGCCCCGCGCCGACCTGATCCTCGGCAACCCACCGTTCGTCAGACCTCAGAACCTGCCGCGGGAGGTGCGAGAGGATCTCTGGCCGCGCTTCTCGGTGGCCACCGACAAAGTGGATTTATACGCCATCTTTGTCGAACACTGCCTAGACGCCAGCGACCGGGTGGCGCTGGTGCTCCCGGACACCTGGCTCTCTCTGACCAGCTTCGCCGCCCTGCGAGCCAGGATCGAGAGAGCCGGCGTAGATGGGATCTATGCACTGCCCAAGCGCCTCTTTCCGGCGACCGTGAGCAGCCTGGTCCTGCTCTGCGATCCCGCCGACAGGCGCCTCGGCGGTGTCTTGGAGCCCGACGGATTCCAGGATGGGACGCCGCTCACCCTGGGCCGCCATGCCTGGTCCACCGCGCCCCAGCTCGATCTCGACGGCCCGCCCCTGGGTGACTTCGTGACGATCCATATGGGGGTCGTCTGCGGCGACTACCCCCGCTACGTGCATCGAGGGCACCGGTTTCCCGAGGATCGGCCGAGCTGCCGCGGGAGGGACGTGACGAGGTGGAAGATCGCCGAGACCGACACCTTCCTGCGATACCTCCCTCGGGACATGCTGCAGCGAAAGCCGTACGTCGCCCCCAAACAAGCTGAGCTCTTCGACCGCCCAGAGAAGATCGTCGTGGCCGGGACAACCGGCAGAGAGATCCGCGCGGCGATGGACGCAAATCGGCTCTTCCCCCTCGACAGCTGCTACGTCGTGCACCCGCGCAACCCCGACGTCGATCTCTGGGGCGTGCTCGGACTCCTCCTGTCGGCCGAGGTCGGGGCCTGGTACGGAGCACGATTCCATGCCCCGCGGGTCAAGGGAGTGGAGCTCGCGCAGATCCCCGTCCCCACCGGTCCGTGGACGGAGATTGCACGTGCCGCGCGCGCTAGCGACGATGAGGCCCTCGGGCACGCCGCCCGCAGAGCGTGGGATATGATGAGCACATGAAGATTGACCTTCCCAGCCGTGACCCCGTGACTGACGAGGTTGTCGTTCGGGCACTGGAGGAAGCCCAGGCCAAGCTGCAGACCTTCGAGGACGGCATCACCGCCGATGTCCTCCTCGCGCGGCTGGGGGCCGAGAGCCCAGCGCACCCACTCCTGCTGACATACAAGTTCCTACTTGGACTACTCTCTGCAGGCATCGTGCTCACGCTCACGGTTCTCGCCCTGCCCCTCCTCCCGGGGATGGGAGACCTGGTCGCGGCGGTCGCTACCCTCGAGCAGCGGATCCAGCTGCCGGTCCCCCTCGTCCTCACGGTCCTGGCCTTCTGCTTTGGCGGCCTGGGTGCCGGGGTGCGTCAGCTCGCAATCGCGCGAGCCGACGGCAGTCCAATGCTGCCCGCCGAGCGCAAGACCTTCCAGAGGTTGTCCAGCGAAGTCCACCGCCTCCAGAGCGCGAAGAGCCTCGAAGACAACAAGTACGTTAGCTACTAGCCCATGTCGTCACCGCGCCGTGCAGCTGAAATGTCCGAGATCGCGCGAGACCTGGACATGGTCGTCTTCAAGCTCGAGCGAGCCCCCGAAGACAGTCCAGAAGCCGAGCGAGACGCCCTCCGAAAGGAGCTCGAGTCGCTCCGGGATCGGCTCAGTGAGGTGGTTCGGGCGATGGAGATGTGAGCGGAGGCAGGCCGACTCGCCCCCTGGCATAGGCGCAGTTGTCCGATGCCACCTCGAGTTCCCGGCAGTTTGTCGGCCGATCGTCGTAGATCGTGCACCGGAACGGCTCGCGCTCCGCACCCGATCCTCGAAGACAGATGCACTTTGTTCCGTTCTCGGTCGGTAGACGCTTCAGATCTCGCCAACCGTCGTCGTGGAGGCGGATGAGGTCGGCGTGGTACTTGGCGACCTCTTCGTCGTCGGGGCCGACCGGCACGGAGTCGAAGGCCTCGCGACAGCAGGCGCCGCAGCCATCACACGGGTTTACGGGTTCTCTTCCGTCTCGTCCGGGCATTCTTCGCCGTCCTCGTCGCCACTGCGATCAGGTCGGCGAACATAAGCGAGTTCGTCGGAGCGCGGGCGAACGGAGCGGTCCCAGAGATCCTCGGCGAGCATCGGTGTCAGGAAGCGCGAAATCCTGGCGTAGTTGTTGGTCAAGGGTTCTCCCGACGGCGGCGAATAATGCGGCCACTAGACGTCATCGGCAACCTGTGTCTTTCACTTGATGACGATTCGTGACTTGGATAGTTTTGCTGGTCAGAGGAGGCCCCATGCGCATGATCTTCATCGGCCCACCCGGCGCCGGAAAAGGCACTCAAGCCGCCCGTCTAGTGGAGCGCTACGCGATCCCCCACATCTCAACAGGTGACATGTTCCGCGCCGCTGTAAAGGCCGGCACGCCGCTAGGTAAAGAAGCCCAGAGTTTCATGACCGAAGGAAAGCTCGTCCCCGACCAGGTCACCATCGGCCTGGTCCTCGAGCGCATCCAACAGGGCGACGCCAAAGAGGGCTTCATGCTCGACGGTTTCCCGCGGACCGTTCCCCAGGCTGAAGCGCTGCACGAGGCCCTCAAAGACGCGAGCCTTTCCCTCGACGTGGTCCTCGTTCTCGAGGTTCCCGACGATCTCATCGTCAACCGGATCGTCGGCCGCCGCAGTGATCCCACCACCGGAGCCATCTACCACCTCGAGTTCAACCCGCCGCCAGCTGACGTGGTCGACCGCCTCGTGCACCGCAAGGACGACACCGAGGAAGCCTGCCGCACAAGGCTCGGCGCCTACCACGACATGACCGCGCCGATCATCCCATTCTATGGGGATTTGGGGCTGGTCACCTCAGTAAATGGGGTCGGCAAACCCGCCGAAGTGACCGAGCGGATCACCGCTGCCTTGCAGCGAGGTTGATCACGTAGAGCCCGGTGATTCGGGCGCTGTCCAGGACGTGCCCCTTCATGGCTGCGCGAAGGTCTCCGCCGGTGAAGGGCCCAGACAGCCCTAGCGTCGCAACATCCAGCGCATAGATCGCAAAGCGGTAGCCGTGCACGCGCTCGTCATTCCACGGTGGGCCCATGCCGTCGTAGCCACAGTAGTCGCCACCCATGTCGGGATTCCCGGCGAACCAGCTGGTGTAGTCGTTGGCTCCCTGCACGCCACCGTCTGGCGTGGGACCGGCGGCCTTGCCCTTCACGGTGACGCCATCCGAATGGCTGCCCTCGGCGATCTCGGCCAAGCCAGCCGGCAGGTCAGCGACGACCCAGTGGAAGAAGTCCACCCGTGGCAGGTCGATGGGAACGGTGCGGCCCTCCTGGTTCACGTCAGTGCCCTCGGACGGCACATCGGCATCGAAGCAGAGCAGTGCAAAGGACTTCGTTCCCGCCGGCGCTCCCGACCAGGCGAGGTGCGGGTTTCGGTTCCCCGCGAAAGTGAAGTGCCCCTCGTCGGCGTGCTTGCCTAGAGCGAGGCGCTCGTCGAAGTAGTCATAGGGCTTGAAAGAATCGCTGCTTATGTGCATCAGTCGCCTCCACTTCTGGGCCGAAGAAGGTAGCAGGGAGCGACCACGAAATGAAGGAGTGGAAGTGCCAGAGCTGCCAGAGCTGGAGATCTGCCGACGACAGCTCACACGATGGGGCGCGGGGCGTCCGCTCACTGGTGTGATCGTCGCCGATCCGAAGGCGATCCGGAAGACCCTTTCGTCCCGGCCATCGAACGCCGATCCCGCCGGCCCACAGCGCCTCCAAGATCTTGTAGGAGACACGCCGCAGGAGGCGGTCCGCCATGGAAAGCGAGTCGGGTGGCAGCTCGACGACAAGGCGATCCTGATCCACCTGGGCATGACGGGAAAGTGGGTGCGGCGCCCCGCCGCCGATGATCCGCCGCGTCATGGCCGCATCGGGTTGTGCTTCGGAGAGCACACCCTGTGGATGATCGACTCTCGCCGCTTCGGCTGCGTGTGTGTGATCCCCTCTGACGAGCTCGATCTGGCGCTGCGCGGAGACATGGGGCCCGACGCGCTCCTCGAGCCCCTGGCTGGACCGGAGCTGAAGGCGAGATTCCGAGGCCGGAGAGCCATCAAGGTCGCCCTGCTCGATCAAACGACCATCGCGGGTATCGGCAATATCCAGGCGATCGAGGCCCTCTTCCGAGCCAGGATCAACCCGACGCGGCGAATCGATCAGATGACCGCGAGCCAGTGGCATTCTCTCTCGGAAGCACTGCTCGCTCAGCTGAAATGGACCATAAGCAAGAGCGATGCCGAGGAAATCGTGTACTCCTCCGACGCGGATGCCCCCAACCCCTTCCTACTATATGGCCGAGAAAGCGAGGGCTGTCCGACCTGTGGTACCCCGATCCACAAGGAAGTACTGGGCGGCCGTTCCACTTTCTGGTGTCCGACCTGCCAGTGATCCGTTAGGAGCCGCACCCGTATGTATTAGAGGTCTCCATGGCTCGCAGAAAGTCCAGCCCTCTCGCTCCCGGCGAGAAAGTCGACTACAAAGATGTCCGCAAGCTCCAGCGCTTCCTGACCGAGCGCGGCAAGATCCTGCCTCGCCGGGCCACCGCCCTCAGCGCCAAGCAGCAGCGACAGGTCTCCCGCGCAATCAAGCGCGCCCGCCAGATCGCCCTGCTCCCCTACGTCAAGCGCGACTGACAGAGCCCGGGAGTTCTAGAGGCTCCCGATTGGGCGGCGATTGCTGCCCTTCATGCCGCGGAGGCCGTCGCCGAGATCCGCGCGCATCTCGTCGGCGTAGCCCCGTAGCCGCGCAACGACGTCCGGCTGTGCATCGAACAGATCTGTGGTCTCCCCTGGATCGTCCTCGAGGTTGAACAGCAGCTCGGGATTTGTTTTCTTGCGAACGACGTTCTCGAACATCAGCTTCCACGGGCCGCTTCGCACAGCCTCGAGCCTGCCTCGGGCATAGTAGAAGAAGGCCTCGTAAGGGGATTCTGCGCCACCGACGATCATCGGCCAGATGTCGTGACCATCGATCTGGCCACCGGGAAGAGGCGCCCCAGTGAGACCGGCAAAGGTGGGCAGAAGGTCCAGAGCCGACGCCACGCCTGTGCGTACGACACCAGACGGAACAACGCCCGGCCAGCGCACGATGAAGGGCGAACGCACCCCTCCCTCCCAGGATTCCGCCTTTGCACCTCGGAATGGATAGCTGCTTCCCGCCTGGTGTTTGGAGGGGTGAGCCCAAGGGCCATTGTCCGAGGCAAAGACGACGATGGTGTCCTCGTCCAGGCCCAGGCGCGCGAGGGTGTCCAGGACCTGTCCCACGCTCCAGTCGATCCTCTCCACCACGTCGCCGTAGAGGCCTCGGGCCGAAGATCCTCGAAACTCGGCTTTGACCGCCCAGGGTTCGTGGGGAGCGCTGTGGGCCAGGTATAGGAAGAAGGGTTGATCCCGATTTCGCTCGATGAAGGTGACGGCGGCCTTGGTGAACGGACCCACCAGCATCGGCTCGTCGGGCAGCAAACGCAGCACCTCGGCGTCCCGCATGAGCGGCAAGGGTCGCTGGTTGTTGCTGTACGGGATCCCATAGAACCCGTCAAAGCCGTGAGACGTGGGCAGAAACGGCTCCTGATGGCCGAGGTGCCACTTGCCAACACACCCCGTGGCATAGCCGGCCGAAGCGAGGATCTCGGCAATGGTCGACTCGCTGGCATTGAGCCCAGCCGCCGAGGTCGGCGTCAGCACACCTGGCCCTCCGGCCTTGTCCGCGAACCCCACACGCGGGGGGTAGCAGCCAGTCAGCAGTGCCGCTCGCGACGGGGTGCACACGCTGGCCGCCACGTAGAAGTCCGTGAAGCGCGCGCCCTCGGCCGCCATCTGATCGATCCGCGGCGTCTCGATCTTCGCGATCGAATTCTCCGGGTCTGCGGTGTAGTAGCAACCGACGTCGTTGTAGCCCTGGTCGTCGGTGAGGATGAGCACGATGTTCGGCGGCCGATCGCCTCGGCGGCGCTGTGACCACCACCAGCCGGCCCCACCCGCGAGGCCGGCGGATCCCATCAGTCCCGCGAGGACGGCCCGTCGATCGATCTGCATCTCGCCGAGAAGGTATCACCACTGTCCTGATGATTCTGGACCGACGGAACTACACGAATCGTGTATGCCTGAGCTGAAACACCGCTCATCAAGCTGGCAAATACCGCGATTCCAAGCAACGACGCGTCGCTAAGATTGGAAAAGGGACGGTGGGGAGCTAGGCCGGTACGCATTTTTGAGTCCTCGATCGCATTTATGCCCAATTGGACTGCAACCGGCGTGCCAATCGACTCAGAGAGGAGAGGGCGACGCATCGGTGGATGCGTCGCCCTTGGGGGATTGGCCGGACACGGGGGCCCGACCGGGGGGGAATTCACGTCAGTGATTCATTCGATTCAGGATTCAGGATTCAGATTCAGCTGCACCCACTCGTCGAGCCGCAAGACACGCACTTCAGACAGGAGCCGTTGCGCACCATGGTCAGGGCGCCGCACTCCACGCATTCATCGCCCTCGTAGCCTCGGGCCTTGGCGTCGAGGATGGACTGCAGGCTGCTGTCGCGGGTCGAGCTGCCGCCGACGTGTAGCTCGGGCTGCGACGAGGTCTGACGGGCCAGGATGTTCACCAGGCCAGCGCCATTGGAGTCCGAAGCGGCAGGGGGGGCGTCCACGTCTATGGGCTGGCCCACCACCACCGGCTTGCTCTGGGGCTGGATCACGAAGGACTGCTCTTCGGTGAACTCTGGCACGGTAGCGTGCAGCGCGTCGTGACGAAGATCCTCTTCGGAGACGTGCGCCAGCTCCTGACGACCCAGGTAGTTGATGGACAGCTCGCGGAAGATGTAGTCGATGATCGACGTGCTCATCTTGATGCGATCGTTGCCGATGATCATGCCGTTCGGCTCGAAGCGCGAGAACAGGAACTGGTCGGCGAACTTCTCGAGGGGCACGCCGTGCTGCAGGCCCATGGAGATGGCGATGGCGAAGCTGTTCATGAGGCTCCGGAAGGCGGCGCCCTCCTTGTGCATGTCGACGAAGATCTCGCCCAGCGTGCCGTCCTGGTACTCACCGGTTCGCAGGAAGACCTTGTGACCGCCCACCAGGGCCTTCTGGGTGTAGCCACGGCGACGATCTGGCAGCCGCCGGCGCTTCGCGAGGTAGCGCACGACGATCCTCTCGGCGATCTGGACTGGCGTGGCTTGAGGGGCTGCGGCGACCTCTGGGGCCAGGGCCGCCTCTTCCATTCCGACGAACATGTCGGCCGCCATGAGCGACGACAGGGGCTGGGAGAGCTTCGAGCCGTCCCGATACAGGGCGTTGGCCTTCAGACCCAGACGCCAAGAGAGCATGTAAGCGCTCTTCACGTCGCCGATCTCGGACTCGTTTGGCATGTTGATGGTCTTGCTGATCGCCCCGGACACGAACGGCTGGCAGGCCGCCATCATGCGAATGTGCCCGTCCACGGCGATGTAGCGCTTGCCGATCCGACCGCACTTGTTGGCGCAGTCGAAGACCGGCAGATGCTCGTCGCGCAGATGCGGAGCGCCTTCGAGGGTCATGGTGCCAGTGGCAAAGGCGTTGGCCTCGCCGATCTCGGTCGACGTGAAGCCGATGGCGGAGAGCAGATCGAAGGTCGGATCGAGGAGCTGTTCCTCGGAAAGACCCAGGGTCTCGGTGCAGAAGTCCTTGCCCAGCGTCCAGGTATTGAAGGCGAACTTGATGTCGAAGGCCGAGGCCAGCTGGGACTCGATGCGATCGAGGATCGCCTGGTCGAAGCCCTTGGCCTTCAGCGTCTCCTGGTTCACGCCCGGAGCACCGACCAAGGTGCCGTGACCCGTCGCGTAGCGAATGATGCTGTCGGTCTGGGCTGTCGTGTAGCCGAGGTAGCCAAGTGCCGGCGGGACCGACTGGTTGATGATCTTGAAGTAGCCGCCGCCAGCGAGTTTCTTGAACTTCACCAGAGCAAAGTCGGGCTCGACTCCCGTGGTGTCGCAGTCCATGACCAGGCCGATGGTGCCAGTCGGGGCGATGACAGTGACCTGTGCGTTGCGGTAGCCGTGCTCTTGTCCGAGCTGCAGGGCGCGATCCCAGGCGACACGGGCGTAGGCCAGCATGTCGGTCGGAGCGTTGTTCGGATCGAGAGGCACGGGGCGAATCGTGAGGCCCTCGTAGTCCTTGGGAGCGGCGTAGTGAGCGGCACGGCGGTGGTTCCGGATGACCCGGAGCATCGCGTCCTTGTTGTGCTCGTAGCGTGGGAAGGTCCCGAGCTCGCCGGCCATGCGCGCCGACTGCGCGTAGGACTCGCCGGTGAGGACTGCAGATAGGCAACCACAGATCGCCCGGCCCTTGGCGCTGTTGTAGGGCACGCCCATGACCATCAGCAGTGCGCCGAGGTTGGCAAAGCCGAGACCCAGGGTGCGGTAGTCATAGGAGCGGCGCGCGATCTCGTAAGAGGGGAACTGCGCCATCGCGACCGAGATCTCGAGGACCATTGTCCAGATCTCGATGCCGTGCACGTAGCCATCCAGATCGAAGCTGGCGCTGTCGGCTTCGAAAAAGGTCATCAGGTTCAGCGACGCGAGGTTGCACGCCGTGTCGTCGATAAACATGTACTCGGAGCAGGGATTGCTGGCGTTGATCCTGCCGTCATTGGGGCATGTGTGCCAGTCGTTGATAGTGGTGTCGAACTGGACGCCCGGATCGGCGCAGGACCAGGCGGCGTAGCAGATCTGCTCCCACAGGTCGTTGGCGGCCACCGTCCTGGCGACACCGCCGTCGGTGCGGCGGATCAGGTTCCAGGATTCCTCGCGGAGCACCGCGTCCATGAAGGAGTTCGGAATGCGAACCGAGTTGTTCGAGTTCTGGCCACTGACCGTGGTGTAGGCCTGGGACTGCCAGTCGGTGTCGAAGGTCGGGAACTCGATCTCGACGTAGCCTTGGCGGGCGTACTGAATGGCCCGGAAGATGTAGTTGTCGGGGATGCCAGCCCGCCGTGCCGCGAGCATGGTCTGCGCCAGCCCTTGATTTCGGCGGGGATCGAAGCGCGCTTCGCGGCCGAGCTCGTCGTTGTTGGCAGCCTTGAGGATGGCGTTGAGGTGAAGGCTGTTCAGCTTCGAGCCGGTCACCATGGAGGCGACCTTCTGCTCTTCGATGACCTTCCAGTTCACGAACTCTTCGATGTCGGGATGGTCGAGATCGAGGCAGACCATCTTTGCGGCACGACGGGTGGTGCCACCGGACTTGATCGCGCCGGCAGCTCGGTCGCCGATCTTCAAGAAGCTCATCAGACCCGAAGAGCGACCGCCACCGGAGAGCGGCTCCCCCTCGCCACGAATGTTGGAGAAGTTGGTGCCGGTCCCAGAGCCGTACTTGAACAGACGGGCTTCGCGGGTCCACAGATCCATGATTCCGCCGGGTGCAACGAGATCATCGCTAATGGACTGGATGAAGCAGGCGTGGGGCTGCGGGCGTTCGTATGCCGACGAAGAGGAGACCACTTCACCGGTGTTGGAGTCGACGTAGCGATGCCCCTGGGCGGGACCGTCGATCCCGTAGCTGTAGTGGAGTCCGGTGTTGAACCACTGTGGCGAGTTCGGCGCGCACATCTGGCGAGCCATCATGTAGCGAAGCTCGTCGTAGAACGCCTTGGCGTCCTCTTCGCCCTCGAACATGCCCTCTTTGTAGCCCCAGTAGGTCCAGCAACCACAGAGGCGGTCGAAGACCTGACGGGCGTCGCTCTCACCCTTGGTCCGCTGCCCCTTGGGGAGGTCCTTGAGTGCCTTGGTGTCGGCGACGCGGCGCTGCAACCAGGCAGGTACACCCTTCTCTTTGACGTTGCGCGTGGCCACGGGAATGCCGGCTTTGCGGAAGTACTTCTGCGCGATGATGTCCGTGGCGACCTGGCTCCAACCGGCGGGGACCATCACATTGTCCGCCTCGAACACCACAGATCCGTCTGGATTGCGGATCTCGGAGCGCCGACCGACGAAGTCGAGCCCGTCGTAAGGAGAATCCATACCTTTGGTAAAACGCCGATTAACACGCATAGAGCACCTCGGACACCACTCGCCCACTCACGGGTGGCGCCTCTTGCAGAGTTTGTTTGGGACAGGTGAGCGACCACTACAACCGCTCTTTGGGGTTCGTCGACCCAGTGGATTGGAGAGTCCACCAAGTCCTCCGGGCGGGGGGCGTCGGAGTTGGACCACAATATCTAGTGGTGCCTCTTCGAAGCAAACACCAGATGTTGTGGTTGCTGGGGTCTCCGACACAACCGGATCCGTCCACAAGAAGTCACTTCGCACAAACCGACGGTCCAGCGTACGGTCCGCGTGATCCAACACAGATTGCCCCCAGGTCGTCCATAGACAATCCACAGCTTGTCCACAGGATGCTCCCCCGGACCCAAAGTGGCGCAAAAGGGCTTTGGGACTGGCGCCCCGCGGTCACCTACCCCGAGCCGCGTCCATAGGGACTATGGATGGTTCGCGCACAGTTTCGTAGTCGCGCATACACAACCTTTCGCAGGGTGGCGACTGGGACGGCGTTTGCGCGGATCCGGTTGTCGAAGTACCTGAAAAATGAACCAGGCCACTGGCCACCAACTCGGAGGTTGAGACACGATGCTCATTTCACGATTCAACACTTTGAAAGGCCATAACCTTGTTCAAAAACACTACATTCCGGCCGGGTCGGCACGAAGAGGAGTGGCTGCACTCCTCCCTCAGTGAATTCTTCGAAACCGGTCTTGTCACAGACATCCTCTCTTCGGTTCGCGGCGGCAAGGAAGCCACCGTCTACTGCTGCCGGGGCGGACCGAGCACTGGCAGCCGCCTCATCGCCGCCAAGATCTACCGCCCGCGGAAGCTCCGCAACCTCCGCAACGACGCCGTCTATCGGGTCGGTCGCCAGATCCTGGATCACTCAGGCAAGGCGATGAGAGCCAACAACCAGCGCCTGCACCGCGCCATTCGCCAGCGCACCAGTGTGGGCAAGCAGATGCGACACACCTCGTGGCTCATGCACGAGTACCGGGCGATGCGCACCCTTCACAGCGCGGGCGGGGATCTGCCGACGCCCATCGACGCCGGAACCAACGCCATCCTGATGGACTTCATCGGCGATGAGGACGGAGCGGCACCGACACTCAACCGGGTCCGCTTCGACGGTTCGGACCGCTCCGAGGTCGACCGACTGCTGTCCGAGGTCCTCGGGAACGTGGAGGTGCTCCTTCAGCACGGGATGGTGCATGGGGATCTGAGCGCGTACAACCTGATGTACTACGAGAATCGATGCTGGCTCATCGACTTCCCGCAGGTCGTCGACGTGTTCGAAAATCCAAACGCTCAGCAGCTGCTCGAGCGGGATGTGGAGCGCGTGTGGAGGTGGTTCCGGAGACGAGGCGCGACCGCTCCCAGCTGGGAGGATCTCGTGGACGGCATCTGGGACCGGGTGTTCGGGGGCGATGACGGCGTGCCTCGCGTCGCTATTTCGGACTCGCCTCCTCCGACTCTTCCTCCTCCTCGTCCTCGTCGTCCGTGATGTAGCCCATGGCTGCGAGCTGATTCTTGAGGTCCTGCTGGTTGGCGCGCACCGTCTTGGCGTCCTCGGTGCGCAAGCTCTCGTCATAGGGCGGGGTCGCATCGTTCCAGGCGTCGATCTTCGCCATCAAGGCCGCCTGACGGGACGGATCCGATCCGTACAGGTTCTTCTCTTCACCCGGATCCGTGTTCAGATCGTACATCTCGTGGGCGCCATTGCTGTACCGGATGAGCTTGTAGCCATCATCCACCACCGAATGGCCCATCTTCAGCCAGGGTTCGATCTGCACGTCCGAGTGGACGAGCTGCACGGTCTTGATCTCCCGCTCCAAGGGCACCGCCATGTAGGAGATCGGGCTCCGCGACGAAGAGAGCAGGCTCTGAGAAGGCAGATCAGGCGCCTCGACCCCGGCCAGATCGGCGAGGGTCGCGAACAGATCGAGGGTTGCGACAGGCTCCTCAACCCGACCCGGCTCCAGCTTGGTCGGGTAGCGAATCATCAGGGGCACGTGAAGCAGCGACTCGTAGAGCGCGAAGCGATGGTTGAAGAGGTGGTGATCTCCCAGGTTCTCCCCGTGGTCCGAGGTGAGCACCACGATCGTGTCGTCGAGGATTCCGCGCTCGTCCAAGGCAGCGAACAGATCCGCGGTGGCGTTGTCGAGGTCGACCAGGGTCGCGTCATAGACCCCATTGATCGCCTCGAGCTCGCGGTCCGTGTAGTCGTGCTTGCCGAAGTTGTAGAAGTGCAGGTTGATGTGGCCAGCGTCGGTCCGCAGCCCAAGCTCGATGAGCTCTTCGTCGTCCATCACTTGCTGGCGCGCTTCCATGGTGGGGATGCGCGGAGTGTGGGCCTCCATGAGATTGATATAGGCGAAGAAGGGCCTTTCGGGCGCAGCTCGCTCGTCCACCCACTTCACGAAGCCCCTGCCGACCAGTGGTGCCGCCTCTTTGTAGAGGGCGCGCTTCCACTCGGCGTTGTTGGCGCCGTGCTCGGGCTCGCTCCAGCCCGGCGTGAGCTCGTTGGAGACATCGCGAGGGATCAGCTTCTTTTTGGTCATGGCCATCGCCATCGGCTTGACCCGACCCTTGAAAGTGTTCCACTGGGTATCGAAGCCCTGAACGAGGTTGGTGTCCCCAGACAGCAGGGTGTTCGCGGCGAATGTGAACGTGTCGTAGCCGCGCTCGCCAAACCACTCGGCCATCGTGGTGTGCTGGCCGTCGAGCCACAACCACCGCTCGTCGGCGCCCGTGCTCTCCGGAGGCAGTCCGGTGAACAGGCTGGCGTGAGCGGGCAGCGTCCAGATCCCCGCCGACCGCGCCTCTTCGTACACCTTGGCCTCTTCGGCCCACTTGGCGATGCGCGGCGTGGTAGGCCGATCATAGCCATAGACACTCAGGCGGTCCGCCCGCACGGTATCCCAGACGACGATCAGGACATTTGGAGGCTTCGTCTCGGGCTCTGGAGGCACCTCGGGGGCAGTAGGCGCCAAACCCCGCCCCACGTAGACGCCCCATACCAAGCCGAGCATCGTCACCGTCGCACCGACGGCTATCATGGCGCCGCGATTCACTCCTTGCCCTCCCCTTGCTCGGCTTCTTCCTTCTCTTTCGCTTGCTCCTCTTCCTCATCCGTCTGATATCCGAGGATTGCCAACTGCTCTGTGACGTCGGCCCCGCGAAGCGCGGCACCGGGTCGATCGGCGTGGCCACGCTTGCCGCGATTGTACTTGCCCTGGCTCCTCTTCCACTGCATGAGCGCGCGCTTCAGCTCATTCATGCGCGGAAACGGCTCTGCGATGAGGTTGTTCAGCTCTCCGGGATCAGCCGCGAGATCGAAGCGTTTGTGGTCGTTGTTGGTGTCGTAGACGAGCTTGTCGTCGCCGTCGATGATCACGCTGTACTTGCTCGTCCACCGCGAACCCGGGAGATCCAGATAGCCCTTCTTCACCACGGCGAGCCGAGGAGTAGGCTGCACGAGCTCCGAGTACACCCGGCCAGAACGGTCGATGGTTGGCAGGCCATCGGGGCAGGGAATGCCGGCGAGCTTGCACAGCTCACCAAACAGCCCCTGGGTGGAGACGGGGATCGACACGCGCTCGGGCGCCACGGCCTCTGGATAGCGGATCACCAGCGGCACGTGTATCAACGTCTGATGAACGCTCCACCGGTGGTCGTACATGTGGTGCTCGCCCAGATTCTCGCCATGATCTGAGAGAATCACCACGATCGTGTCGTCGAGGACGCCACGCTTGCTCAGGTCGTCAAGGAGGTCACCCGTAGCAGCATCGAGATCCCGAATTGCGGCGTCGTACACGCCCCTTGCAGCGTCGAGCTCGGCGTCGGTGTAGTCGTGCTTGTCCTCCATGAAGGACATGGTCTTGAACAGCGAGAAGTCCGTCGCCAGCCCGAGCTCGAGCTCCTCCGCTTCGAGGAGCGCCTCGCGGGATTCCATGCTCGGGATCCGCGGATGGTGGGCCTCGAGGTAGTTCAGATACGCAAAGAAGGGTTTGTCGGACTCGCGGCTGTCGAGCCAGTCGACAAGCGACTTATGGGTCACTGGACCGGCGTCCTTGTACGCGGTCAGGTGCTCGGGCCACCCCTCGCCGTGGCCATCAGCCTGCCAGGAAGGACCGATCTCGACGCTGGCATCCCGCTCGATGAGCTTGTTGCGAACTGCCTTTGCGGCGTCGGTAGCGGTATCCCCCTGCCAAGAGTACTCAATCGTAGAGAACCCCTGGAGCAGGTTGCTCGACGTGCTCAGGTAGGGATTCGCGGAGAACGCCCAGGTGTCGTAGCCAGCTTCGCCGAACCACTCCGCGGCCGTAGTGTGGTGGTTGTCGAGCCAGATCCACTTGGCGTTGGAGCCGTGCGTCTTGACCGCCAACCCTGTGAACAGACTCGCGTGCACCGGCACCGTCCACATCCCCGGGGAGATGGCTCGCTCGTAGACCGCGGCTTCCTTGGCAAATTCGTCGATCCGCGGGGTGGTCTGGCGCTCGTGTCCATACAGGGACAGGCGGTCAGCCCGGGTCGTGTCCCACATGAGGATCAGCACATTTGGCTGTTTCGGGGCGCGATTCGATGTCACACTCCAGATCAGACCTCCGAGGACCAATACGGCGACGGTGGCAATGGCGATCCCTGCTGTGGCGCGCTGAGACATCAGTCCCTGTTAATGAACCATTCGAATGCGAACAATTCTTGCGATGGCCAGGCACCAGAAATGCGCGTCGATTCTAGGGATCGTCTGGCTGGCAGGATGCCCGGGAAGCGGGCCGCCCGACAAGCACGCCCCCCTCTTCAAAGGACTGGAACACTCCGAGCCAATTACCTGCATCAACCCTGGACTTCGTTCGATACAGAACTTCGACCGCCGCTCCAAGACCGAGCAGCCCCTCGACGGCGCCTACCTCGCCGGAGGGGGACTCGTCATCGCCGATTTCTCCGGGGACGGTGTCGCCGACATGTTCATCCCGTCCGAAGAGACGTCACAGCTCCTGATCACCGCACCAGGGGCGACGCCCGACGACATCATCTTCGAGGAACGAAGCGGGCCGGGGCTCGCCGGAGACTTGACGATGGCTGTGGGCGGCACCGCGGTGGACTACGACGGAGACGGCGATCTGGATCTCTTCGTCACCCGCTGGGAGCTGCCCAATGTGCTCCTGAGCAACGACGGCGCCGGGCGCCTCACCGATGCCCAGATCCCAGAGTTCGACGCCTATAACCTCAAGAGTCAGACGAGTTCATGGGCGGACATCGACCTGGACGGCGATCTAGACCTGTTCGTTGGAAACTACGGCGAAACGCCAGATACCCATGACGATCCGGGCATGGCCGCCGCCGAGCCCGCCGAGCTGTACCTCAACGACGGCGACGGCACCTTCACAGACGCCTCGACCCTGATCCCCCAGATGATCCACGACGGCTACTCCTTCATGTCGGGCTGGTACGACGTGAACGGGGACCACTACCCAGAGCTCTTCTCGGCACACGACTTCGGGACCGTCCCCACCCGGTACAGCACCATGGCCATCAACAACGGTGGCAAGTCCTTCACGCCCGCAGACCACTTCGGCACCGGCTGGCACGCCGGCGTCGAAGACATGGGCATGGGTGTGGCGGACCTGAACGGCGACGAGCTCCCCGACTTCCTGTTCAGCAGCTGGAGGACCGTTTCGCTGTTGACGTCGCAGCAATCTGCAATCTCACCTACCGGCGTTCTGTGGGCCGAGTCCGCTAGCCACCGCAAGTTCGCCATCGACTACGAGAGCCCCTGGAGACAGGCCTATGGCTGGGGCGCCGACTTTGGAGATGTCGACAACGACGGCGACGTCGATGCGCTGATCACCTTTGGCTACTGGTCCACATACACCGGCGGCCAAGACCCGCGGGTCCAAGCGGACGGCCTGTGGATCCAGGACGAGGACGGCGCGTTCACCAACCTCGCTGACCAGCCCGAGTGGTCTCTGAACGATCAGGGCATCGGGCGGGGGTTTGTGTTCCACGATCTGAACGGCGACGGCTATCTCGACGTGATCAAGCGCGAGCTCGACGGGCCGACCCTGCTCTTTCTGTCCCGCTGCGGCGAAGAGAACTGGACCCGCATCCAGCTCAGGCAGGGCGGCATGAACACGCGAGCCATAGGCGCAAAGATCCGGATCTCACACAACAACCAGACGCAGATTCGGTGGATCCATTCAGGGAGTTCCGGCATGTACGCCGGCAATCCGCCCGAGGCCCACTTCGGCATGGGCACCGACACCGTCATCGATCGCCTCGACGTGATCTGGCCCGACGGAGAGGTGGTGTCCTATGAACACGTGCCCGCAAAGCGGATCCTGACCGTCACCCGCCAATGAGATTCCTCTCTAAGATCGCGCCTGTCGTGCTGGCCATCCTCGCCCCGCTGCTGGTGGTGGGCGCCGCCATGTATGGCCTCGAGAAGCGCCGCGGCGAGAACGACGCGCGCTCCCTCCGCAATGCTCAGCGCATCTTGAACGGCAAGGTGCGCGAGGCCGGCGTCGTCGCCGCCATCGAAGCCAATCTCCGCGAGAACAAACCCGAGGTCATCATCCTCGGTAACTCCCTCTCAAACAGCGATATCTTGCCAGAGCTTCTGGCGTGGCGGCTCGGGCTGCACAAGGACAAGGTACAGCGGTTCGCCGTCCCGAACTCCCTCGGACCCCACTGGTACGCCATCCTCAAGAACCGGGTCTACAACAACGGCTACCAACCCAAGCTCGTCATCGTGCTCTCCGACCTCCAGAGCCAGCTGGCGGTGACGCCGCGTTCCGAGGCCAGCTACCTCAACCTCACCGCACACCTCTCCGCCAGAGAGCAGGTGATCGACAAGAAGCTCGGCCGCAGCTTCTACGCCTGGGAACGCATCCGTGAGAACCGGGGAAAGTTCCGAGAGGAGTCCCTGAACTCCCTGCGAAATGCCAGCATCAATGCCCTTGTCTTCGGGCGCTTCGACACAGAGGAGAGCCCCGGGATCCGCGAAGGACTGGACAAGGCCTTCGACGACCGAAACGTAGACATGCGGCTGCACAATCAGGTGATCCCGATCTTCAACACTGGTGGCAAGAGCCTTCACGCCTTTGACCCGGCGTCGCTACCGATCCCGCGCGACTCCTTCATTCCCAACATCACCAACCTCGTCTCCGATCACGGGGGACGAGCCGTCTTCCTGCGACCACCGATGTCACCGCAGATGCCAAAGGAAGCCGGCGACATCGTGCTCCCCGGGATCCAGCCCCGCGCGATCCGCCTCGTCGACCACTTCCACGGGTCCTACATCGACATGCGCGGCCTGAAGATGAACGCCGGCCACTTCTACAACATCGACCACATGAATGGCGAGGGAGCCCGAAGGTTCACCGAGGCCCTCGCCCAGGCACTCCGCCAGATCGACGCGGCGACGACCAAGGGATCGGAGAAGAGCCGGGGCGTCGTGATCAATCTGCTCACGGCGGTCGAGGTGGTCAACGGAAAGCTGGTCAACAAGCCAGTCCAGGCCGAGTACCTCACGCCGCCACCACGAGCGGTGCCACCGAGGAATGAGAGCGCCTTCAAGAAAGCGCCACGGGCCAAGCAGCACAAAACGTACTTCCCCACCGATGGTTTTGTGGAGCTGGCCGACCCAGAGACCCTCAAACGCACGCCATTCGCAGCCCGCTGCAGCCCCCTTCGCGTCCGGGAAGACGGCGAGCTCCTACCGATTCCCAATGTGACCTGCGAGGAGGTCTGGGAGCTCGGCGAAGGCCGGACCTGCCACGTCGAAGATCGCCTCTACTTCAGCGCGACCGACGAGACCCTGCCCGGACTCTCGGACCACCGATACACCCTCGTCCTGGACCCCAAGCGGTCGTGTGAGGGCGCCATCTGGCTCTATCCTCACGACGTGGCGAAGATGTCCGTGCCCCTGGAAAGACTCTCCGACCTCAGAGACCGAGCCCAGGTGTTCCGCATCAAGGCCAAGCGCTTGAAGGGGCCAGAGGAGGATCCAGGTGTGATCGCCGTGAGGCTGCGCGTCGCTGGCGAGGACAGCATGCAAGGACAAGTCACCTTCGAGGAGCTCCACGGCGGCCCCAAGGCTTGGGAGCTCCCGATACCGATCACAGCAAGGGACACGGAGGTCGACGTAGTCGTCCGCAACGATTCGGACAGCTTCGTGCTCCTGACCGGCGCGAAGCTGGTGGAACAGTGAGCGCTAGTGACGGCCCCGTCACTACTCTCCTTCGAAGTAGCCGACCGCAGAATCATCCTTGAAGAAGCGAACATATCGCTGCTGTCCTTCCGCGGCACCACGGGTCGACAGGACGCCAACTTTGCCGGAGTCCGGATACACCACGACCTCGGGATCAGCACCAGCGGACATACACAGATAGCGAAGGGTCTCTGTCCCGGTATTCACGAGCTGATGAGGGTGCTTTCCGTCGGCCAGCAGCGCCACATAGCTGCCAGCACGGAGCGGATGGCTCTCGCCCGCGAGTCGAATCGTGCCCTCACCCGAGAGCACGTAGATGGCCTCCTCGATCCCGAGGTGGGCGTGGTAGGGAAAGGCGCGCCGGCCAGGTGGAACCTCGTATAACGAGCAGCCGAGCTGGTCCCCTCCGGCCGCCACTCCCAGTCGACGGCCCTCGCTGCCGAAGCGCTCTCCGTGGGAGAAGGCGTTGGGATCGATATCGGATTCGTGAATGGGCTTGGTCATGGCAACTCCGGCTGGGCCGCCAACGTATCAACTCTCCTGGCCGTGAGCCGTGAGCCATGAGCCGTGAGTCAAAGAATCTGAAGCTACCAAATCGCTCGTAGCGACTCTCGATCCCCCACGTAGACATCCAGATCCACCGGTCCATCGATGCCTGGGATGCGACCGCGGTCAGTGTACTGCCAGAACACCCATGGAGATCGCGGCTGTCGCGTATATCCAGCCAACCAGAGCGCCGTGCCCGGATCGCCGACGCTCTCGGTGAGGAACCAGTGCGTCGAGTACACGATCGGCCTCACACCATAGTGGGCCTCGACCGTATCGATATACGCGGCGAGTTCAGCGCGCAGGCCTCTGGGCACCACTCGGTTGCAGCGCGCATCCACCTCCACGTCCACCGCTGGAGGCAGGGAATCCTCGGCCTTCGGCACGGTCGCGATGAAGTGTTCCGCCTGCTTTCCTCCAGCGCGGCACATGCTGAAGTAGTGGTAGGCACCGACCTTCACTCCAGCATCGCGGGCGTTCTTCCAGTTTCTAAGAAACCTTCGGTCGGTGTGGGTGACACCCTGCGTGGCCTTGATCCAAGCGAACTCGACTCTGTCGGATCGAGCGACGATCTCCCAGTCGATGTCGCCCTGGTGATGGGAGACGTCGATGCCGTGCACTGCGTAACTGGAAGGCGGGCGCACGTGAGCCAGAGGCCTTCTTGGTCGACGCTGGGTGTGCATCACCCCGAGCACGACGGCGACACAAGCGAGGATGCCAACGGCGGGTGTGAGGAGTCCGAATAGGAACCAACGGTTGAGCATAGCTCTGCCATAATCCCGCCCGGGAGCCTGGGATGTGCGGATGACTCGGGCTGTCTGTGCAGACGCTGTGCAGACGCTAGCAACCGGTGAACTTCGCCACGCGGCGCTCCACGAAGGACAACACGCCCTCGCGCGCGTCATCGGTGTCCATCAGTCCCCTGGCCTCACCCATCAGTGCTGTCAGTGCCGCCGCCTCACCTTCGCTGACCGCGGCCGCCGCGTTCCGACGGGTAGCCTGGACGGCGAGAGGGGCCTGGACTGCGATCCTCTCGGCTATCCAAGCCCCACGATCGACGTGTTCGCCGACGGGAACTACCTCTTGGACCAAGCCGATTCGATGGGCCTCTTCGGGACCAAATTCGTCACCCGTGAGGAGCCAACGCATGGCATCGCCCCAGCCAATCAGCTGCGGAAAGCGGAGGGTTGCACCGCCAAACGGCATGATGCCGCGCTGGACCTCCATCTGCTTGAAGCGCGTTCCCTGCGCAGCCACACGCACGTCGCACGCCAGCGCCAGCTCGATGCCGATGGTGAAACAATAGCCACTCACCGCGAGGACCACGGGTTTGGAGCGACGCCTTCCGGTGAGGTTGAGCGGATCGACGTGTTCGGTCGGGAACAGAGGTTGTCCCGCCCTGACAGCCGGACCGACCTCTGCCAGATCGAGGCCTGCCGTGAAGTGATCGCCATGGGCAAAGAGGAAGCCGACACGCAGATCGTCATCCTCCTCGAGCCGGGTATATGCGGCGGCGAGAGCCTGGAGGAGCTCAAGATTGAAGGCGTTGCGCTTCTGGGCGCGGTTCAGGCCCATGTGCAGTACGTGGCCTTGGGTTTCGACGGTCAAGACGGACATGGAAGCTCCCGATTTGGACCGGAAAGATAACGCCCTATCGCAGCAGAGAGAGTCGCTCCGCGAGGGCGATGCCGACACCGCCCGTGACCTCGACGAGGGCGCGGTATTCAGCCGCCGCCGAAGCGTCTCCCTCGCTCCGTCGAATGGCGCGGATCAAGGTGTTCTTGGCGGTGTGATTCCCGTCGACGAACTCCATGGCATCGGCTTCGTAGCCGGCTGCCCGCAGGAGCAGGACCCGAAACACGTCCGTCATCGTGGACGCCGCCGTGCGCCGAAAGTGGGGCACGCCACGGATCGGCGCGAACACACCTCCCTCCAGCTTTTCCCAGCCGTGCGCCAGCTCGGCCTGACAGCAGGGAGCGACGGCGATGAAGTCCGCGCCCGACTCGACGCCCAGGACGATCGCGTCGTCGGTTGCCGTGTCGCAGGCGTGCAGGGAGATCACGGCGTTCGGAACCTCGTCGAGCTCGAGATCTGCGAGCTTGCTAGCCTCGAATTGGAGCGTCTCCAGGTCCGCGAGATCGGCCCGCCTCCGACACTCCTCCACCATCGCCGCGCTGTGGTCCACCCCCAGCACCTGGGCTCGATGGTGCTGATGCTCTGCGAACCACCACGCGAGCAGCATTGTCAAGTAAGAACGACCACAACCGGCATCCAAGACACGGACCAGGTCGAACCGCGTGCACAGCTCGGTGAGGGAAGGCTGCAGCACGAGAAGCATGTGGTTGATCTGCCGAAACTTTCGCACCCGGTTCGGCGGGAGAGACCCATCTTGCTTGAGGAGTCCCATCGCCCGCAGCAGGAGCGGCGCCTCTCCGGGCAAGAGCGGGAGGTTCTTGTCTCCGACCAGCTGAAAAGTCCTTTCCTCGGTCCAGTACGCCTTTGCCCGGTCCGAGAACGCACGTTGCCACTCGGCCTTCACGGTGACCGCCAGATCGACGCATTGCGTCCGCTACTTGGTGCTACTAGCCGCAGCCCTGCTCCCACATGTCGTCGCCCGCAGCGTCGATCTCGTCGAGCCAGGCTCATGGCTCGCGTCACATTCACCTCCCTACCGAACGGCTGTACCCGCTATCCTGGGGAGGATGGATTCCCAACTGACGGCCGACGCTGTCTTCACCCCAGGGTCGATTCCTACCGTTGGATACGCGGAGCGGCGACCGGAGCTGGTGAAGCGGATTCGACAAGCGCTGCAGACACCGGGTCTGGCTGTGCTCATCGTCGGCCCCCTCGCTGTGGGAAAGTCCGCGATCTCCCTACATGAACTCCGAAAAGTCTTCGGGACGGTCATCCGCACCCGCTGCGATCCGCAGATGGGTCCTTCGGATCTGGTGCGCGCCGCGGTCGGACCTGCAAAGGGTTCGCCATCGATGCGGAATGTGGCTCGCCTGCTGGAGGAAAAGCACGCCGCCTGGCTCATCGAAGACGCCGACCACCTCGCCACGGAGGCTCTGGCCGAGCTCCCCGGACTGATCAAGGCCTTCATCGATCTGGGAGCTCGCAAGCCTCAAAAGTTGGTGGTGACCGGAAGTCCCGGGCTGGGCCACGCTCTGGGGCGCAAGGACCTGTCGAATCGCCTCATCCAGATCGCACTTCCCCGCTGGGAAGATGCCGAGCTCGACGACGTCATGAACGTGGGATGCGAGCTGCTGAACCTCGAGATCCCAGAGGCACTGCGCAATCCGATCCGGCACCTGGCGTCTGGGCTTCCCGGAATGTGCCAGGAGCTCTGCCTGGAGCTGTGTCGCGCCCGAGCCGTCGAGAGGGGCGCAAAAAAAACGGTCGTCTTCACCCGGGCCGACCTCTCGGTGGCCCTGGTCGCGTGGCTGCGAGCGTGGCGTCCAAAGCTGGAGAACACCGTGGAGCGCGCGCTGCGAGACCGTCCCTCGAAGTCGGGTGGACCGGCGCTGCGACCGCTGGTGCTGCGCGCCCTGGCAGAGCTGGGCCCAGCGGGTGGAACACGCTCCGAGATCGTGGCCCAGGTCCGCCGACACCGGGAGACATCGCCCAGGCATGTCAAGGGTGCGCTCTCGTCATTGGCCGGCTCGAACGGCGAGCTGCTCTTCATGGACCCAGCGATCCAGCGCTACGCCTTCCAGCTCCCCGTACAGCGGGCCTACGTGTTGGCGCTGACGCCGACGACCTCCGGATATCGGCTGCCCCGGAATGCAGATGACGACGACTATCTGGCGTGGGCACACTACCGTCTCGGCGTAATAGCCCAGACCAGCGGCCGCGCGGACGACGCCGAAGCCTGGCAGGAGCTTGCCGACGAAGTCCTGCGTCGAACCGGCAACAAGTGGGGTCGCGCCGCGGTCCACCGACAGCTCGGGGCCGTCGCCCGCCAGCGCGGCCAGCCAGACCGAGCGAGAGCCGAGTACGCCAAGGCCCGTGACGCCACCGAGGGCGAGCACCTCACCCAGGCGACCTACGAGCGAAACATGGGTACCGTAGCCCTCGAGACCGGCGCGTACGAGGAGGCCGACGACCACCTCCGAACGGCCCTGGCCGCCTGGGATGAGAGCGTCGATCCCCGCGGCACGGCCAGCATTCACCTCGATCTGGGCCAGCTCGACCTGTTCCGGGGACGCACGGACGACGCGCAGCGACACACCACCGAAGCCCTCGAGCGCTATCAGAAGCTGGGAGATCGGGCCGGGGTCGCCAGAGCGTGTGCCGTTCTCGGGGCCACCGCTGCCGATCGGGGGCAGCTGCGCGACGCCGAAGTGCTTTATGGTCGCGCGCTGCCCATCTTCGAGGAGCTTGGCGACCAGCAGGGCCTCGCCGCGCTCTATTCCCAGCTCGGATTGCTGGCCCAGTCCAACGGCGATCTCGACAGCGCGATGAGCTGGTACGAGACGGCCCTCAAGATGGTGCACGCCATCGGGTCGGAGCCCGCCATCGCGTCGGCCCTGCACGAGCTCGGGCTGGTACGGCATCGACGAGGGGATCTGGCGGAAGCCGAGGCCCTCTATCGGCGATCCCTCGACGTGGGTGAGGACCTCGGTCTCTCCCACAGCAACGCTGCGACCTACCATCAGCTCGGACTACTCGCCAAGGAACAGGGAAACCTCATGGCGATGAAGGCCTGGTTCCAGCGGAGCCTCGACGCCAACACCGAGCTCGATGACACCCCGGGCATCGGCCGCGCGCTGCTCCAGCTCGCCTGGGTCGCGTCACAAGAGGGAGCCCAGACGGAACTCACCACCCTTCTCGGCGAGCTTCAGCTGCTGCTCGACAAGCTCAATAGAGGATGAGCTTGTGCCGCTGCTTGCCGTCGTCGGACATCACGTACAGGTGTCGATCGTGTTGGTCTTCGTCCAGCGCGGTGCCAAAGAGGGCGAGCGCCCGCCGAACCACCTCGTTTCTCGATGACGCACCGGACACCTCGACAAGTCGATCCAACTTGTCGATTGCAGCGGGTGCCAGTTCGAACTGCACCCGGGTCTTCTTTCGGCTCATGGATTCGCCCTATCCTTGATTCTATGACTTAGATTCTGTTGCCGTCTATGGGTAATATTTACTCATGATTCACTCACAGTCAACGCCACCCCGGGACCATTTCATCCATGCGAACCATCCACGAGGTCTTCACACCAGGACAAGCAGCCCGCGAGTGGACCTTTGTCGAGCGGGCCGAGGAGACCAACCGAATCCTCGTTCACGCTCTTAGAACGCCCGGAAAGCACGTCGCAGTCTTTGGACCGAGCCGCACCGGTAAGACAACACTGGTGTTCAACAAGCTGCGACAGCTCTACGAGCGAGAGATCTGGACGGTCTGCGACCCCTCCATGTCCTTCACCGACGCCCTCATCGAGGCGTTCAACGAGCTCGCCCCCTTCTACACCAAGACGGCCACCCGCGGATCGAAGGCGGTCAGCGGGCTGCACGCAGACGTCCTCGGGATCAGCGCCGAGCTCGGCAGCGAGAGCACCGCGGGTCTGGTCGAGGAGCGCGTCCTGCCACCCAAGCTCACGGCGGCGTTCCTCGCTCGCATGCTGGGCGAGGCAGGATCGTGCTGGATCCTGGACGACTTCCACAAGCTCCAGGCCCGCCACCGCCAGGCCCTCGCCGATGTGCTCCGCGTCTTCCGGCAAGCCGCAAACGACTATCCGGCGGTGAAGATCATCTGCATCGGCGCAGTGCACACCGCCAGCGAGCTGATCCCGATGCGCGACGACGACCTAAGGGGTCTGATCGCCGAGATCCGCGTGCCCCCGATGATCCCTCGAGAACTCGACGAGATCATGCAAAAGGGTGAGCAAATGCTGAATGTGGTGATCGGCGACCGACTCCGCCAGATCATCTCCTACCTCGCGAACGGCCAGCCCGGAGTGTGCCATCAACTCTGCTTGAACCTCTGCTTTGCGGTGGACATGGAGCAGACCTTGCCGGAGACCTACACCTTCACCGACGAGGACTTCCGCGAGGCGGTGCGCGAGTGGCTCACGACCTCCTTGGATCGCCTACGCGCCGACTACGACAGAGCTTGTCGCGCAAGCCCCAACGCCAAGCTCCACCACCAGCGTCTCGCCGTGCACGCCCTGGCGCGGTTCCCCCACTCGGGGGCCACCCACGGTGACCTTCTAGCTGTGATTCGGGAGGAACATCCCACCTATCGCTCCACACGCCTCCGGGATTCCCTGAAGCAGCTGGAGTCCGAGAACCGCGGCTACACGCTGGTCTGTGACGGCGCCACGGGTCGCTATGCCTTCACCGCGCCCATGTTGCACGCCTATGCCCGGCAGCTCACCGTGAACGAGGCCGTCGGAATCGACGATCTGCAGCGACTCGCCCTCACCGTGCTGGAGATCGTCGACTAGCAGCGCTCGGGAATTCCCGGCCCGTCAAGTTTGAGGGCCGGGATTCCCGCGCCCTGCTTCTTCATGTTGCCGGTCGGCCCGTTCGGGCCTCCCTCGATCGGAACGTTCGGGACAGCTCGCGTGCACGAGTGGTCGAGCTTTCCCGAACGTTCCTAGCGACGAGCGGCCTTGCGGGCGGCTTTCTCGGCGGCCTTCCGCTCGTCCTTGTTCAGACCCGTGAGCAGGATCTGCTCCATCTCTTCGCGACTCTTCTTCGCGACCTGGGCGGACATGATGCCGATGGCGAACGGCCAGCAACCGAACACGGTCGCGCATGCGATGTTCGTGGTGCGCCTATTCGACCGCCACTTTTCGAACTCCGGCGCCGCCTTTCCGTGTCCACAGTTGTGCATCATCTCGAGGACCTGGTTGCGGCTCTCCTCGCCCTTGGCGTTCATGGTCTGCCCGTTCACAGTGAGCTTGGTCATCGAGCTCGACACCGTCTCGATGGTCCCCCACGCACAGGCATCGCGACCCGCTTCGACCGCGACAAGCTGTGGCCGGTCTCCGACGAGGTCGACGAGCGGAACCACTCGATAGGCGACGGCGACGGGCTCCAAGCTCTCCTGTCTGCAGGCCATGGACAGCTCGGCCTCTGCGGCGCCGAGCCCAACGAACTTGCCGGTGGCGTCCAGTCGGCCACAGGTCTGCTCGGCGATCTCGGCGGTCAGGACCTCCTGCACGGCGTACATGCTCTCGAGATCCGCTGTCGACACGCGGGCCAGGAGCTTCTCGCACCCCTCGGTGGGGAACATCGCAAGCCGCTCCAGCGTGGCATGTACAGGAGTTCCAAACTTCACTTTCTTGATGAGTTCGCCGCTACCCTTCACCGATCCGAGGCCAAACTTCACCCGCACGCCGGCCTGGAGCTGGGTGACGACCTCCGCCGAGGTGTACGTGTCCTGGACCTCTTCTGCATCGAAGCAGGAGCGCACCATGAGGCTGTGGGTCGCCCCGTCCTGCTGGAAGATGCTCCCGGTCTTGAAGACCCCTGACAGCTCAGGAGTCGGCTCCCAACCAGCCTTCTCCAGGAGCTTGGCGAGCGCGGGGATCTCCGCAGCGCTGGCTGCGGGTCCTGGGTTCTTGGGACCGGCGAGGGCAAGCCCCGATAGAAGCAAGCAAATCAAGTCCTCTCCGCACAGATCGACGCTGCCGATCACACTTCGGTCGATAGTCTACCTCGAAACTTCGACGCGCCCGTGCGCTAGCGAGCAACTCGAAGCTGAGCTCGACCGGGATGCGCGACCTCGGTCTCGGCGGCCACCCGAGACACGGCATCGGCGAGGGCGTCGAGTCCCGCATCCGAGGTCTGCGAGACCAGCTGCTCGAAGAGTGCCAACAGCCGCTTCGAGAGATTCTGGAGATTGGAGTCGATGAGGGCGCGAGCAGCGTCGAAGTCCACGTCCTCGCGCTCGACCTTGGACAGCGCGCGTCGCTCGGCAGCGAGCTGTCTCGCCGCCATGCGCGCCTTGTGCACCGACTCTCGGATCCACTCGCGCTTCCCGGCCAGCGCCTCGATCCGCAGCGACAGCTTCCGGATGGAGACCAGAGTCCGATTCGGCTCGAGCTCGATATCGCCGTAGCAGTCCACCTGGCGATCCACCAGTCGTGCGACCTCGGCCTTGTCGTAGTCGTCCAGGATCGCGACGGTCCATCGAGCCTGAGTCGACAGATGGGAGCTGACTGCGCCCAGACCGATGCCGAGCCCTCCGCTCCAGAGCAGGAGCAAGACCAGGCCAGCCCACGGGGGCAGCGATGTCACGAAGGGGACCGCAGCGACCACGCCAACGGCTACTGCGACCAGGCCAACCACGACGCCCGCCCGCGCCTTCATCTGGGTCTTCCTGGCATGTACAACGACTGGCGGTACCGAGCTCATCAGTAGCCTCCTGCATACAGGAACCACCACAACCGGCTGCTTCGGCCACGAAAAGATGCCTCTTTGTGTCACGCAGAGGTCAAGTCCCAAGCACACGAGCTCACTTGGGGCGCTTGTTTCCCTTCCGTCCTTTTCGGGGCCGCCGGTGCTTTGACTTCTGGCCTTTTCCAGCTTTCTTCGCGCCTTTCTCTCCGTCATCATCATCTTCGAGATAGCCGAGTTGCTCCAGCATTGCCTTCTCGGAATCGGTGACGCTGTCTTCGGCGCTTCCCTTCTCCTGTAGATCGCGCTTGGTGCGACGCGACTTGTCATAGGGAGCCATGCCGCCAATGAACTCGTCCAGCTTCGCGCGGAGCTGGGTGAGCACATCTGGCGCCGAATTGGCGAGATCGGCGAGTTCACCGGGATCTTCCGCCAGGTGGTAGAGGTGCTCGACCCCGTTCGAGTCTCGGATCAGCTTGTGGTCTCCGACGGCGATGGAGCGGTACTTCACCGTCCATGGATCCTGCTCGAGATCGGGGTACATGCCGGTGACCTTCTTCCAGCCGAGGCGGTCGATGCTGATGGTTTCGGCAAAGGCCCCCATCGCCGCGCTCGCGCCAGAGACCAGGTTCCCCATCGACATCTCGACCTCGGGCCTCGGCACCCCGGTCAGCTCGACCAGCGTGTTGTAGATGTCGAGGTTGGTGACCGGCTCCGAGACGCGCTTGGGATCGAGATGACCGGGCCAGGAGACGACGAGAGGCACGTTGAGCAGCTGCTGGTAGACGCTGGCGCGATGGCCGAAGAGCTGGTGTTCGCCGAGCATCTCGCCGTGATCCGACGTGAAGACCACGATGGTGTTGTCGAGGAGCCCCTTCTGATCCATCTGTTCGAGCAGGTCGCCGGTGGCGTTGTCGAGGTCGACCAGAGTAGCGTCATAGGTCCGGTTGATCGCCGCGAGTTCTTCGGTCGTGTAGTCGATCTGCCCGTAGCTGTAGGAGAGCTGGTTTGCGAAGGAGATGTCGGTCTTCAGGGCGAGCTCGATCGTGTCCTGGTCGGCGACCTTCTTGCGACTCTCGATGGTGGGGATCCGCGGCTTGTGCGACTCCATATAGGAGAGGTAGGCGAAGAAGGGCTTGGACTCGTCCCGCTGCTTGAGGAGCCAGCCGCCAAAGGCCTCCTGGGTCACAGGACCGGCATTGTAGGTATATGGCCCCTTTGAACCCGCTTTTTTCTCGAACGAGGGCGAGATCTCGGTGCTGGCATCGCGCTCGATCTGCTTGCCTCTGGTGTTCACGTCGACCTTCTTCCGCCAGCGGCCCCCCCAGGACAGGTGGATCGTCTCGAAGCCCTGGAGCAGGTTCTTGCCGGTCGGAGTCAGGTTTGGATTGGCCGAGAACGCATAGGTCTGGTAGCCGTTGTCACGAAAGTGCTCGGCAATCGTCACATTTGCGTGATCAAGCCATCGGTAATCGTAGCCGGTACCGTGGGTCGTCGGAGGAAGCCCGGTGAACATGGACGCGTGGGACGGGACGGTCCACATGGCTGGCGAGACCGCGTTCTCGAAGACGACTCCCTTCTCGGCCCAAGCTCGCATTCGCGGCGTTGTTTCGAGGTCGTAGCCGTAGATGGAGAGGCGGTCCGCCCGGGTGGTGTCCCAGAGGATGATGAGCACATTGGGTCGGTCGTCCGCGGCAACCGGGGCGAGCTCGGTGCCATCGCCCCCCGCGACTCTCGAGGTGCCACTCTGGGAGTAAAGGACCGAGCCGCCAACAACCGCCGCAGCGACGGCCAGCAGACCAATGGCAAAGATGTGTTGCTTTTCCACGCTACTCTCCGCCCGCGCACGGGTGTGATGCTATCTCGCCATCGTCTTCGGTATACCCAAGGGCCTGCAGCATTGCCCGTTCCTCGTTGCTCTGCTGACGCGGTCCCTCGCGAGGACGGCGCTTGGACGGATCGTAAGGCGCGAGGCCCGTACGCCAGTCGTCAAAGGCCTTGCCCATCGATGCAATTCGATCTGGATCGGCGATGGGAGCGGTCTCGCCGGGATCGGCGGCGATGTCGAACAGCTCTACGGACCCGTCGCAGGGGCGGAGGAGCTTGTAGTCACCCTCATAGGCTACGTCATAGGTCAGAAGCCAGGGCTTGAGCTCCTGATCGGGCCAGGCCTTGCGCACGTTCTTCATCATGCTGGTAAAGGGATCGATCATCTCGCTGTAGACGATCGTTTCGTAGGCGCGGCCGCGGAGGGACTTGGATCGAATGGCGGCGTCGTCCGGGACTGCTTCACCCGTTACGTCGAGCACCGTGGCGAACAGGTCGATGGTGGACACTCTCTCCGCGATCCGTTTTCCGGCCTTCTGGCCTGGGTAGCGCACCATGAGCGGGACGTGCAGCAGCGGGTCGTACATCGACCATCTGTGCTCCAGGCGCTGGTGTTCGCCGAGGGACTCGCCGTGATCGGAGACGAGGATCACGAGCGTGTTGTCGAGGAGTCCGCGGCCGTCCAGATCGGCGAGCAGATCCCCGGTGGCGGCATCCAGGTCGACCAGAGCAGCGTCATACACCCCATTGATCGCCGCGAGTTCAGGCTCCGTGTACGTGTTCTTCCCGACGATATAGGCATTCGCGGCGAACAGCGAGGTGTCGGTTGCGAGGCCGAGCTCAATGGCCGCCGCGTCCATGACCTTCTTGCGCGCAGCGAGGGTGGGAACCCGGGGGCTGTGGGCCTCCATCATGTTCAGATAGGCGAACCAGGGTGCGTCGGACTGTCGCTCGGTGAGAAAGTCGTTCAGAGCGCCATGCAGAACCGGGGCGGCGTCCTTGTAGGCGGCCTTCGCCCACTTGTCACCAGCGTTGCCAGCGAACTTCGGAGAGATCTCGGTGCTGGTATCCTCGGGCAGGAGCTTGCCGAGAGTCGCCCGCTTTGCCGGTCCGGAATAGCGGCCCGGCCCCTTCTTTCCGCGGGGATAGGTCGTCTCGAAGACGTCGAATCCCTGCGCGAGATTCGCCATCGGCGACGCGATCAGGTTGCTCGAGATGCCAAAGGTGTCGTAGCCAGACTCCCCGAGGATCTCGGCCAGGGTCTTGTGATGGTGATCGAGCCAGCGGTGCTTGGCGTTGGCTCCATGGGATGTCGCGGGCAGGCCGGTGAACATCGACGCGTGGGCTGGCAGGGTCCACATGGCGGTGCTGGTGGCCCTTTCGTAGACGTCGGCGCCCTCCGCGAACTGCTCGAGACGCGGCGTTGTAGCCTTGCCATAGCCATATAGCGACAGGTGATCGGCCCGGACCGTGTCCCAGACGATGAACAGGACGTTCGGCCGCTGATCCGCGGGATCTGCGGGAACGGGGGGCGGCTCCGGGTCCGCGGCGGGATCCACCTCACCGCAGCTACACCCAGCGAGCATCCACAGCACGAGTGCTGCCAGCAATGTCCCTCCAACGGCCCACAGGTACATAACCCGAGCGTTTTGTTGTAGGCTCTCCGTCGCATCAGGAGTTCCTATGTCCCGCGTTCGAGTTTTCATCCTCCTTCTTGGCCTGTTCGGAATCGGCACCAGCCTCGCGTGCGGCGGTATGGGCGACATTTCCCTGCCCAGCGCCGACCTCACCGACCCGTGGAAGGGGATGGATATGCCCATCGACGATGGCACGGTCCTGTACTCCGACGCCTCGACACTGTCGGTTCAGTACACCGGCAACAAGGTCAAAGAGGTCGCTCCGAAGTTCATCAAGGCTTTCGAAAAAGCCGGCTTCAAGAAGCAAAATGAGTCGGAGTCCGGCGACACCATCGCCGTGGTCTTCCAGAAGGACGGCAAGAACTGCAGCGTCGCCATCACGACCGCCATGGGCAACACCATGGTGGCTGCGTCGATCCAGTAGCCGTCAGCCGGCAATCCTTCTCGAGATAGCCGACCACGCCGCCAGGCAAGGCAGCGCGATCCCGAGCCCATAGAAGGCGGTCAGGAGAGAGACCGCCAGCGCCGGGCCGATCTTGGTCAGGTCGTCCATCTGCTGCAGCATCTGCACGAGTCCGATCAAGACCCCGAGCCACCCGGTGCCCAGCGCGGCCGCACCTGAGAGTGCAAAGAACCGGGCGCTGTGGCAGAGGGCGGCGGGATCGGGCTCGAGTTCCAGAGGTGTGGTGATCGCCTGGAGGGCTCCGCGCACTCCAAAGGACCCCACGACGAGGGCCAGGGTGCCGCCAGGGACGAGGAGAATGGATGGAATGTCGATGAAGATGACGAGACTCGAGCCCAGAAGAATGGTGAGCAAGAGCAGGGTGGCTCCGCCCACAACGGCCAAGGCCCTGGTGGACGGGTAGACCTCGGCGGCCTGGAACCTACCGGTGTAGATCGGCAGCTGCGGCTCGCCCTCGGGTAGTTGCGGATGAAACATCGTCCCCCCCGTCACCTATCGGCACGGCGCGGCCGGACTTTCGAGCCAGCGGCCACCGGGTCGGCCCGACGCCCGGTAGCTGGTTAGCTGAAGTCTCTCCTCACAGCCCATGGGTTTGACTCCGGACTTGACCTCGCCATGATCCCCCTCCCCACGCCATGAACTTCGTCCAGACAGAGTTCCTGTGGTTCATGGCGACGGTGTTCGCCGTGTACTGGGCCGCCGGCACGTACTGGCCGGCACGCTGGCACCTCGACGGCCGCACCGCACAGAACGGGCTCCTCGTCCTGGCCAGCGCCACGTTCTACGGCTGGATCCACCCGTGGTTCCTGTTCCTCCTCTATTTCTCGGCCACCCTCGACTACACCCTCGGCCGCCAGATGGAAAAGGCACCCCGGTACAAGTCCCATCTGCTGATGCTGAGTCTCGCCGGAAACCTCGGTGTGCTCTGCTATTTCAAGTACTTCAACTTCTTCATCGACAACATCAACGAGGCCATCCAGCTCACCGGCATGCAGCCGAACCTGCGAACCCTGGCGTTGATCCTGCCGGTAGGGGTGAGCTTCTACACCTTCCAGACGATGTCCTACACGATCGACATCTACCGGGGAGAGCTGAAATCACGCAGTAACTTCCTGGACTATCTGGTCTACGTCAGCTTCTTTCCACAGCTCGTCGCCGGCCCCATCGAGCGCGCCGGGAGGCTGCTTCCCCAGGTCGAGAAGGCGCGACAATTCGACCTGAGTCGCGTGCTCTCCGGCATGAGCCTGGCCCTGTGGGGGGCGTTCAAGAAGATCTGCCTGGCCGACACCATCGCTCCGTATGTGGACAAGGTCTTTGTGCTCGAAGACCCCTCTGGCCCCCTGATCTGGGCGGCCTCGATCGGCTTCATGATGCAGATCTTCGCAGACTTCTCCGGCTACACCGACATCGCGCGCGGAACCGCGAGGATGCTCGGCTTCGAGCTGGTCGAGAACTTCAAGAGCCCGTTTCTGGCCGCTTCGACACCGGAGTTCTGGCAGCGCTGGCACGTCTCGCTGTCGTTCTGGATCCGCGACTACATCATGGTCCCGCTCCTCGGCACCGGGTCACGGCTGACGGTGTTCCGCTTCGTCTGGGCGACAATCCTCACCTTCACGATCATCGGCTTCTGGCACGGTGCCAGCTGGAACTTCATCCTCTTCGGCGCCTTCCACGGTGTGTGGATGACCATCTACACCCTCGCTAATCGGCGCCTTCCGGATGGGGTGCGCAACATGCCCCTGGGCCGACCGCTGGCAATAGCCTTCCACCTGGTTGTGGTCTCGATCCCGGGATCCATGCTGTTCCGAGAGACCCACGTCGACCGTATCTGGCGATACCTCACAAAAAACCCCTTTGTGGCATCGGAAGAGGAGTGGATGGCGACCGCGGTGGTGACCGGCATGGTGGTCGCGGTGTCCGTGCCGCTGTGTATTGCCCACGTCGTGGAGCGCTGGGTGCTGCCTCGGATCGAGGAGAGCCGTTGGTTCCTGCCGGTCCAGACGACGGCGTGGAGCTTGTACGTCGTGGCGATGTTCGTGTTTTACAGAGTTTCTACCTACGACTTCATCTATTTCCAGTTCTAGATTCTCGGCAGTTCGTCGGCCTCGATAGTGTACTCGTGCTCCACGACGCCGGTGTTCCGAGTCGCGGCTGGTTCAAATAGCACGATCTGGGCGGGTTCCTCGGCGACTGGCTTGTGCTCGACGCCACGAGGGACGATCAAAAACTCGCCAGGCCCGAGCTCGACGTCTCCGTCGCGCAGGCAGATCCGGATCCTTCCCTGCAAGACCCAGAAGAGCTCGTCCTCTTCGGCGTGGCTGTGCCAGACATACTCGCCTTCGAACTTGACGACCTTCACGTACTGACCGTTGAGTTCGCCGACGATGGTCGGAACCCAGGGTGTGTCGACCTTGGCGAGCTTGTCGGTGAGGTTCACTTTGTCCATGGCCCATCATACCGAGGATTGCAGATCCAACCCGCCGAGTCCGTGATCCTTCAGGTAAATAGGGGGGAGGGGCCGGGAGGCACATTGACCCTCACATTACGGATCGTAGCTCTCACTGTGATTCTCGGTGGTTGCGGCGGCGAGCAGAAGCCAGAGTGCGACACGGACTGTGCCGACACAGACACAGACACAGACACGGATACCGACGCAGACACCGACACCGACACCGCGGACATCGAGGACTGCAGCGACGGCATCGACAACGACAGCGACGGCCTGCTCGACTGCGAAGACGGCGACTGTGCGACCGACCCCGCCTGCGTGGAGCTTGACTGCGATGACGGCCAGGACAGCGACAACGACGGCTTCACGGACTGCGACGATGAAGACTGCTGGGGCAACGGATGTGCGGTGGTCATGGCGAAGCTGGAGACAGCGTCAGGTCTGCGCGTCGAGAATCGAAACCACGAGACCGAGGAGTACGGCGGCCCAGGCTGCAACGGCACATCCTCCACATACTCTCTAATGTTCCAGAACCTGCAGCCCGAGGGCTTCGTCCGCACCATGAGCGTGTCGGGTACAACCTGGAACACGTGCGACTGGTCCGCTGCAACGTCCAATTGGTTCGCCCAGACCAGCTCTGGAGCCGGTGTCGGCGCGGTGTCCCGAAGCGGCGTGAATATCGAGCCGGGATGTCCGAACGCCACGGCCGATTTGTTGCCGCAATACCTGTCCTTTCAGTATCTCGGTCAGAGCTTCGACATCCGGACCGGACCCAACGGGAGCGGCCCGATATGGTTCGATTTCTCAGTCTACCCGCAGCAGTCCTTCTCCACGAGCACCACCTGGAGCAGCCCCGGCTCACCCTGCAATGTGCGCCACAGCGACTCCGTCTATGGCCTCACGTTCGCCAACGTGCTGCCGGGCGAAGGCTACTGGACGCGAGGGCTCTGATTCACTCCAGGATCACGTCGGTGAACATGTCGGCGATGACCTGGTGCCCCGTGGGATTCGGGTGGATGCAGGTCAGGTCGAACCACAGATCGGCATCGGGGCCTCGATAGCAGCGGCCGGTTGGATCGTTGCGCTTGTAGCCGTGCCCGCAGAAGTTCTCGAGCAGGAAGAGCATGTCGGTGCCGGTGTCGACTGCCACCGACATGTACTCCTCCATGGACCAGATCACCATGTCCTCGAGGGCCGGATCGTTGACGTTCTCCATGCCGGCCAGGGCTGCGCCAGCACAGCTTCGAACGTCGCCTGTGCCGTCTGTGTACTCGTACAAATTGGTGGCGATGACCGAGATCCCGTTCGGGAAGAGACCGGGGGCAGTGAGCTCTTCAATGGCCTCCCGGTAGAGCTCCATAGCGCTCTCCGTCTCCGCCCAGAGCTCTGCCTCATCCTTGCCTTCGATGAAACCCTCGGTCAGGTTCTGGAGATCGTTTCCGCCGATGGTGATGATCACCAGGGTGTTCTGGTCGCGCTTGGTCGGCGGGAAGCAGTCCAGCAGCTGGTCTCCGTCTCGCACGAGATCGTCGGTTCGCGCTCCCCACTCTGCGCAGCTGGCGAAGTCACCGGACTCTTGCACGAGGGTGACGCCGTCGATCATGTTCACCGTCTCCCACAGAACACCTGGATGCACGAGGCCAAACTGGGTGGCGATCCCGTGGGCGAGCTTGTTCCGGTAGTAGTCGGTGTGAACCGTCGGCAGTGTGCCCACGGTCACCGAGTCGCCGAGGAAGACGACACGCTCGATGCCGGTGATGTCCTGGTGGTTGGTGCCCGAGCAGTGGCTGCCGATCGTCGGGCCGAACTGGTCGTAGTTGGGCCCCGGATCTGGGCCCGCGATGTCCTGAAAGCAGAGATCGAAGTCACTCGTCCCGGTGTCTGTAGGCGTGGTGCCCGTGGTGTCATCGGGATCGGTCGCCGTGGAGGTGTCATCGTCGGCAGGCGCGGTCCAATCGGCGTCCTCCGCAACCCACTCCCCGGCCGATCCAACAGGATCTCGGCGGTGTTCGGGTGCCTCACAGGCGACGATTCCAACGAGGAGTGGTAGGAAGCAGCGCATCAGAATCTCTCATAGACGCCACGTGTATACACTGTGTATACCCAGCCGTCCACCCGCTCCCAGTGAAAACCATTGAAGCGAAGCACCCGTGAACGCATCGTTGAAGGCGCCGCCCGCGTCTTCGCCAGTAAAGGAATCTCCGAGGCCGTTGTCGCCGATGTGCTGTTGGCGGCGGACGTGTCGCGCCGGACCTTCTACAAGCACTTTCGAAGCGCCGAGGATGTGCTGCGCGCGGTGTACGAGAACGTGACGGTCGAGCTCGTCGACGTCGTCGTGCGAGCCATCCACGACGAGAAGGACCCCTTGCAGAAGGTCGTCGGCGGCGTCGATGCCTACCTCAAGCACGTGGTCGACAGCGGGGAGCTGATCATCGCCCTGCACGCCGAAGCCATTCGACGAGGCTCCGCCCTCGGACCCCGCCGCGAGGAAACCCTGACCGCGATCGAAAACGCCATCGACGATGCGGTGGCGAATCTCCTCGATGTCCGGGTTGACCCGCTGGTCTACAGAGCACTGCTCACGGCGATGGAGGGGCTTGTCATCCATGTGCGCCGCGAGGGAGCCTTCACTGAGCAGGACCGACAGACCGTCCTGGCCGTGGCGGGCCCGATCTTCCTGAACGTGCTCGCCGGCATCAAGACGCTGCCCACCCGCGCTGGCGTTCGACCCTAGCTCTCGTCTTCGACCACATCGACGATGGTCAACAGCAGTGGCGCCGGGCTGGTGCAGGTCGTGCACTCGACGCCGAGGAGCCAGATGCCGGAGGTGTCGAAGCCTGGGAAGGCCGAGCCGTCTTCGGCGGTGGCGTTGGACAAGTCGTCGGTGAAGGTGATGCCGTACACGTCGAGGTAGTACAGGATCTCGGCCTCGTCGTCGATTCGCAGGAAGATGTCTTCGATGTCGCCGGGCGTATCGGCGTCGATCTTGCCGACCAGCAGCCGATCGCCATCGAGTGGGTCAAAGTTGTGCCCGTAGATATCAACGGTTGCACCTGACCAATCGACCGTGTAGTTGTTTGCGCCTGCCACCGTCTCCAGATGGGTGAGCTCGGAGAAGTTCGCGTTGAACTCCAGAGTGGCCGTGTTGTCGTCGATGGTGATGTCGTTGTTGGTGTTCCCGGTCTCGGCCACCACAAAGGTGCTCATCAGGATGTCGAAGCGACCGTCGGGCGTGTTCATCACCGAGATGAGCCAGTTGTGGTCGTTGTCCGTCATCTCGCTAGCCGGCTCGAACGCGTTCGCGAGGATCTGGAAGTCCGTGAGGGAGACCGAGCAGGCCCCAGGATCCTCGAGGAGCCACTGGCTCTCGGTGTCGGACTGGATCAGCTCATTGACCGAGACCTTGTCCATGATCTCTTGCTGAGACATCGCGAACTCGACGAGCAGGACTTGATCCACACTGGCGGGATCGATCACGTCCCGAGTCCGGAGGTCTGTCGTCAGTGCACACCAATCGACCGTTGCATCGACTCCCGGCTCGATGCCGATGGAGCCGATCTCGAGCGAGCCCGTGAAAGAGTAGGAATTCTTGTCGAGGATCTCCAAATCGGTCCCGGGCAGCACCGGGTCGGGGCCGCCGCCGCAGCTGAAGAGGGTCGAGGCCGCGAGAGCGATCGCGAAACGATTCATTTGATTGTCTCCTCCGTATTGGGCGCCCCTTATCTGGAGCGTGGTGGCTCGGCACCGTCGGTGGCGAGCCTCCTTGTGAGGACATAAAGACCGGCTCTTCTCCGATTCACAAACCCGGTGGACAACATGGATTCCCTGCCCTCGAGAATGCTGACGGTGTATCGCATCGTTCGACGCGCCCACGGCGTGTACGTCGCACCGATCCTCCTCACGCCGATCTTCGCGACGATCCGGCTCAATGTCGCGCTCTTTATGGCGCTGGACAACGTGTTCTTCCCCAGCCTTCGAAGCACCAAGGCGAGTCCCATCGTGCTCGTCGGAAATCCGCGAACCGGAACTACCTTTCTCCAGCGCTTCCTGTCCGCCGAGGGTTTTGGCTCGGGGATGGAGCTCTTCATGAGCTTGTACCCCTCGCTGATCATGCAGACCATACTCAAGCCCTTCATGCCGCTCCTGGAGATCATCAGTCCCGCCAAGTGGCACTCCACCGAGGCCCATCACACCAGCCTCACCTCCGTGGAGACCGACGATGTAGCAGTGCTCTTCCGCCACTTCGACGGCTTCTTCCTGTTCGGCTTCTTCCTGACCTTTGCCGAAGAAGACATGTCGGACAGCGTCGATCCAGCCGTTCGCAACACCAACGCCCGCGACTTCGCGTGGCTGCGAGCGGTCTGGAGGCGCAGCCTGGTCCTGCACAAGGCGGATCGCAACATCGCCAAGCTCTTCAGCCTCGCCCCTCGCCTGCCAGAGTTCATGGAGGAGTTCCCCGACGCGAAGATCCTGTACACCGTGCGTGACCCGGTGGCCGTCATCCCCAGCACGATGAGCCTGGTCCTCGGCGTACTCGAGAAGGCCTTTGGTTTCTGGAACAAACCCGAAGAGGTCCGCAAACAGTGGATCGAGCGCATGTATGCCGGCTTGATCATGCTCTTCCGCCGCTTCCACGACGACTGGACCAGCGGCCGCATCGACCACGACCGGGTGTTCATCGTCCGATATGACCGCATGATGGCCGACTTTGACGGACTCATGGCCGAGATGTGCGAGTTCCTCGAGCACGAGCCCACCCCCGAGCTCCTCAAGACCATAAAAGACAAGGCCGACAAGCAGCGCGCCTACAAGTCCGGCCACAAATACGACCTGGCCAAGTACGGCCTCACCGAGGAGAAGATCCGCGAAGACTGTGCGTTTGTGTACGAGACCTTCCTCCCGCCTCTGCAAGAAACTGCCAAGGCGTTGTGAACGCGCTGTACGGGGCTCTTTGAGACGCTGAATGCCGCCTCAGGATAGGATGGCTCATGCGCTTTCAGATCGCGAGCACCGGTTTCTACGCTCCACCCAACATTGTGACCGCCGCACAGCTGTCGCCCCAGATCGGCAGAAGCGAGCAGTGGATCCTGCAGCGTACCGGCGTCGCTGAACGCCGCGTCGCCGACGAACCCATGAGCGCGATGGCGGCAAAAGCATCCATGGACGCCCTCGGTGATGGCCCGCCTCCCGACTTGATCATCAACGCATCGCTTACGCCGATGCAGCTGATCCCCGACAGCTCGATCTTCATCCAGAAGGAGCTCGGCTACAGCGGCATTCCCAGCTTCTCCGTTCACGCGACCTGCATGTCCTTCCTCGTTGGAATGCACACCGCGGGCAGCCTGATTCACGCGGGCGCCTACAAACGAATCCTGGTGGTGAGCGCCGAACAAGGCAGTGTCTCCCGAGACATGGAGCATCCCGAGTCCGCCGCCCTCATCGGTGACGGCGCTGCGGCGGCGTTGATCGTTCCCACCCCCGAAGGAGAATCGAGCGAGCTCCTCGCCTTTGCGCAGACCACCTGGCCAGCAGGCTCCGATCTCGCCGAGTTCAGGGGCGCCGGGACCCGCTGCCATCCCAACGATCCCGAGACCACCTACAGCGACAACGTCTTCCGTATGCGAGGACCGCGGATCTACAAGATGACGGTGCCCAAGGTCGAAGAGCTGATCGCACACATCCTCGACACCGCCAAGTTCAAGCCCGATGAGATCGACACCGTAGTCCCGCACCAAGCTTCGATGCGGGGCGTGCTGGCGATGGACCGCGCCGGCTTCACCCCCGAGCAGGTCATCAACATCGTCGGACAGTACGGAAACACCATCGCCGCCTCGATTCCCATGGCCCTGGCCCACGCCAACCGCGCGGGCCGCCTGAAGAGAGGAGACAGCGTCGCCATCATCGGGATGGGCGCCGGCCTCCACGTCGCCGGAGCAATCCTCCGCTGGTAGCTCTCCCTGGCACTCCGGCGGGTCAGTGCGCCCCCTTGGCGCCCAATCACAACGGAGCCCCCACTTCGACTACGCCCATTGGCGTCAAGGAGCAGGAGGGGGTGAGCCGAAGGCGAGGGGGACAGCGCAGCGCTCCCCTACAATTGGAGACATGGGCGTGGAAGTCGACAGGGGCGCCCGGAGATCGACCCGCGGCCGCTATCTCCAGTCCCGTTCCTCGAATCCGATCCCCCCCGGTCCGCGACCACCTCCCGAGCCTGCGCAACGTCAAACGCCACGTCGCGACTTGCAGCCTGTCTCCACCCCTACAGCACCGCCCCCCTCACCACAGCCCCCACTTGTGATGAACCTGTAACCATCCAGCCCACCGCAAAAACGTAGATGTGTTGTACCCAAACCCGGAGACAGCATGTTCCGTTCCATCAAAGTACTCGCTCCCCTCGCCCTTCTCGTCGTCGCCTGTGACGAACCCGCCGACACCGTCGACGCTACAGACACCGGAGAGACGACCACCGACGACACCGACATCACCACCGACGACACCGACACCACCGACGACACCAACACCACGGACACAGACACAGACACCACCTCGGCAGCCGGGTGGCGAGTGACCTCCCATCCGTGCTTTGGCAACCGCACCGACACCCTGGTACTCGAGGACAACGGTGACACTGCGTGGGTCGGATGTGGCACGACGACCGAGGGATATGGCCTGTTCCTCACCGAAGATGGGGGGCTGACCTGGTCTGAGCCGGCGACCAATCCCGCAGGTTTCCTCGAGAACTTCCGGGTCCAGACGATCTCAAGGTCCAGCGACGGGCTGCTCTACGTGGGCGGGATCAACACCCTGGGGAGCGAGCGTGTCGTCAGCTTGGACACCTCATCGACGCCGTACGCCCTCGCCGAGGTCTTCACCTCCACCGGCCAGCTCTGGAACAGCTTCCAGGCCGGCACCTTCCGTCGCAACGACAGCGGCTTTGCGGTAGCCGAGTCATTGACCGGATACGACGCCGCCTTCCGTACGGGCGACGACCAGGCCTTCCAGGACGGCTACGGCTGGTGGGGCGGCGGAAACAGCATGCAGATCCTGGACATGAGCACCTATGGCGACGACTTCTACGGCTGCGGAAGCACGATCAGCCAGCCCCCACAGGTGTACCTGCCACCTCCGGGAGGCATGGGCCAGACCTTCTCGATGGTCCCGGTGCAGCTCGTCACCGGTCTGGGAGCGTTCGATGGCGAGATGTGGTCGCTCGACGTAGACGCTGACGGGGTCGTCGTGGGCGGCGTGAACCAGGGCCGAAATGTGGGTGTGATCTTCACCGGTCCGCTGGACGGCTACGACACCGCCGACTGGACCCTGTTCGACGTCTCGACGATCCACGGCGACGACACGACCTGGATTCGCGGCGTCTGCCGGAGTGGACAGACCATCCTCGCCGCCGGTGAGTTCTCGTCGTTGGGCACCGGCCTCTTCCTGGTCTCGACGGACGGCGGCGCGACGTTCACGGACGAGACTCCGAGCGGCTACGGCACGGTTCCCCCAGTTCACCGTTGCGAGATCCTCTCCGATGGACGCTTCGTGCTCACCGGAGCGGAGGGCTGGTACGGCGTCTACACCCCGTAGAATCCTCTGGTCCCCCATCGTAGACGGCTGTAAACTATCATTTACAGCCGTCCGCGTCTCCCTGCGGTTGAACCTCGGCTTTCAGCTGGCATCCTCCCTGCAAATGTCAGAAGGAGAGGTGAGAAATGCTGTGTTTGTTCCTGGCAATCGCGACAACCAATCCCGTACAGGCTGCAGACGAGCCGGGACTCTGGACCAAGCAGGCCGTCGGCACCGCTGGCTTCCCGACCGGCCTGATGTCCGAGACCAAGATGCAGTACCGCGCGCCGGGGCCAAGGTCCGACTCCATCGTCTTCCAAGACACGTACCTGGGAGCCGGTGGCGCGGTGGCCGTGAGCCCGGCCTTTCTGCAGGCCGGACCGACGATCTCCATCGCACCCATCGACGTGTTCGACCTCGATCTCTCCGCCAGCTGGATCGGCTACTTCAACAACGGGCTCGGGCTGATGCCCTTCGACGAGACCTCCGGCAAGCTCGACGGTCAGCGCAGCGAGCGGGCCTCGAATGGCGAGGGAGTGGGCGCCAACGCCCTGGCTCTGACGGCGAGCCCGACCCTCAAGCTCAAGCTCGGACCGATCGTAGCATTTGATAGCTGGAACGTGAGCTATCTGAACTTCGACCAGCCCGAGGGCGTCGACGCGGCCTATACCTACGAGCCGAAGCGCGACCTGCTGCTCGCCTGGGAAGACGTGGCCTTCGAGCACCAGGCCGCCGTCATCTACACGATCCTCCCCGGTGACGACGGCCCGAAGCTCTGGGTCGGAGGCACAGTTCGCGACCGCTTCGCCGCGGTATCTCCGGATCGCAGCACCGCCGCTGGCGCCGTGGTCATCGTGCGCCCCGGAACCAAACCAGCGGTGCCGCAGATCGTCGGTCAGAGCCTCTTCTACCTCAACGACGCCGACCGAGTGGGCAGAGCGCCGAACCTACAAGCGCAGGTCTCCTGGACCTTCGAGTAAGCTCCTGCTCGAGTGAAGTGCATCCGCTGCCAGACTCCTCTTCCCGTTGGCGTCAGCCAGTGTCCAAACTGCGGGAGCGCGGCGACCTTTGATCTGACCGACGCATTCTCGGCTCTCGAAGTAGATCCTGGCTCGGTTCCCGCTCGGTTGCTGCCCACCGGAACGCTCCTGCCGGGCGGTACGTACCAGATCGAGACCGTCATCGCCGAGGGCGGCATGGGCGTGGTCTATCGGGCACAGGATCGCGCGCTCGGCCGTAAGGTAGCCGTGAAAGCGATCCACGGAAACCTGCTCGGAAACGACGACATTCGAAAACGCTTCCTCCGGGAGGCGGCCGTTCTCATGCAGACCTGGGCGCATCCCAACGTCGCCACCATCTACGACACGGTGAACAGCGCCGATGTGCTCGCCATCGTCATGGAGCTCGTCGAGGGTCCAACGCTGCGCGACGAGATCGAGAGCTGGGGCGACGGCATGCCCCTCGATCAAGTCGCGGCCATCGCGATCGGCGTTCTCGACGCCCTCGAGGCGGCCCACGAGCGCGGAATCATCCATCGGGACATCAAGCCGGGCAACGTGCTCCTGGCCAGGGAGCAAGGGCAGACCGTCCCAAAACTCATCGACTTCGGGATCGCGAAGATCTTGGATGGAACGACCTACACGGTCACTGGCGCCCTCTTGGGAACCTGTCGCTATATGTCGCCCGAGCAGGTCAGCAATCCCACCCTCGTCGGCGCCCACTCCGACGTGTACAGCCTCGGCGTCACGCTGTACGAGATGGTCACCGGCCGCCCACCCTTCGACGATCCGGCCCACTTCAACCTGATGATGGCCCACGTCACCCAGCCTCCCGAGGCGCCGTCCGCTCGACGTGCCGACGTTCCCGCCGAGCTCGAGCAGATCCTGCTGTCGTGTCTGGCCAAAGAGCCCTCCGAGCGGCCAACCTGTGCGCACCTGGGCGAACGTCTCCGGGCGATGTTTCCCGACGCCACTGCGACGCCATCACAGGCCGCGGCCGCTCCCACCCTGGAGCACTCGAAGGGGGGGTTGCTCCTGCTCGTTCCTGGGGGGCCATTCTCGATGGGGTCGAGCCGACGAGAGGTCCAGGTCGACGGTTTCTACATCGACCGGATTCCCATCACCAACCGGCAGTTCCACGCCTTTGTCGTCGCCACCCACTACGCCCCCGTGGACGGCTGGGCACATCGCTTCCTGTCCCACTGGCGCGGGAATCGGCCGCCGCCCAACCGCGGAGATCACCCCGTGGTCTATGTGTCCTGGTTCGACGCCATGGCCTACGCGAACTGGGCTGGCCTGCGGCTGCCGACCGAGGCCGAGTGGGAGAAAGCCAGCCGCGGAACAGATGGTCGTCGCTATCCCTGGGGTCGCAGCCAGCCCGCCGCCTCCCACGCGAACTTCGGCAATTTGAACGGCGGCACCTCACCGGTGGAGGCCCACCCCCAAGGCGCCTCTCCCTACGGCGCCCTCGACATGGCAGGAAACGTCTGGGAGTGGTGCTTGGACGCCGATCGCCCCAACTTCTACGAGTCCGGACCGGCGAACAACCCGCGGGCAGTACCGGTGGAGCGCGGTGGGCGAGCCGTCGTCCGAGGTGGTGCCTGGATGTTCGACGCCTCTGCCATCCGAACCTCGTCACGAAGCAGCTTCGACCCGGTCTCTCGCATGGAGTCCGTCGGCTTCCGCTGCGCTCGAGGGCAGTCCGGCTAGTCCAAATGCCAGTCACTTAGGGTGATTTCAGGCTTCACCGGCCGGTGATCGGCGTGTCGCCGGCAAAGGAGATCAAGTGCATCGGGTATCCCTCGCGCGTCCTTCTGGACGGTACCCCGTCGAGCTCGCCGGCCTGGATCTCCAACGCCTGCCAGCGTCGTATCAGCATGAGGGAGGAGGCGAAGCCGGAGGGAGAACGCCGTTCTCCCTCTAACGGTAGCTCCCCTGGAACCTGTCGACGCGGCTCTTTGTGCAGCCCTGCGTCGCCACCAACTGTCCGGACGCGCCCTTCCGGTCAGGCCCCAACGCTTCCTGGCCTCCTCCGCCAGCGCAACACCAAACGCCAGGCTATGCGGTCCGTGCCCTGACGAGCCAGCCGATTACCGCCGCCCGACCGAGGCGAACGCCTAAGTGATCGGCATTGCGGCTAGTCCTTCTTTGCACCCTTGCGCCGTGGCCCCCGCTTCTGCTTGCCATTCTTGGGCTGGTCAGGCTCCAGATCCTGCTCCTCCTGGGCGTCGGGGTCTTCGAAGTTCGCCGGTTCTTGGGACATGTACAGCCCGAAGATGTACCCACCGACCAGGAACACCGCCATCGCCAGCATTGCCAGCGAGTGGCTGAGGATGGGGTCGATGGGCGGCGCCCCGGCGAGCTCGGCACCGTCTCGCGCCGTGGCCCACTCGGTCGGACCTGCGGCGGAGGTCACTGGCCGAATGTCATCGAGAACGGAGAGCACCAGGCGACTGAGCTGGTGAATGCTCGGTCCAGTCATCACTCGGGCTACGGGCACGTCGACGCCGCCGTCCATCAGCGCATTCTTGAGCTCTACAGCCAGTAATGAGTCCAGGCCAAGATCCAGCAACGCCTGCTCGCGGTCGAGCTGACGATCGCGGTCGAAGTCGAGGATCTGGAGGGCCTTCCGGTGCACAAAGGCGTCTACGATCTCGTCTCGATCCGCCGGTTCTCCCTGCTCCAGTGCAGCGAGGAGCTCGGGCAGATCGGATACCGCGGGTTTCTGTTCGAACACCTCCGCCGATACCGGCGCGACCAGCTCTCTCAAGAAGTGCGGCGTGTTCCCCTTGTGGAAGCTGGAGACGAACTGATCCCAGCGCACGTCCATCACCGCGATCTGCGCGCCCCCATAGGCCAGGAGCGCCCCGAGCTGATCGAGACCCTTGTCGACAGGGATGGGAGTCAATCCCTCAGAACGCTGCCGCTCCATATGTTTGGTCCCGAGAGCCGCGGCCATGCCGACATCTGCCCACGCGCCCCAGTTGATACTGAGAGCCGGGAGACCACTGGCTCGCCGGAGGTGCGCCAACGCATCCATATAGGCGTTGGCAGCAGAATAGTTCGCCTGTCCAGGAGCGCCCATCAGGGAGGCACCACCCGAGAACATCACAAAGAAGTCGAGCTCGCCGGCCAGGGTGTGCAGGTTCCGCGCTCCCTGTGCTTTCGCCGCGAAGGGCACCAGGAACTGGTCGGTCTGCATGTTGGAGATCATCCCGTCAGCGAGCACTCCAGCGGCGTGCACTATGCCTCTCAAGCCGTCGATATCGCCGAGGATGCGCGACACATCATCGGCGATCGAGACGTCACCGCGAGCGACCACCACCTCGGCGGTCTCCCGGAGGCTGGCTAGCACCTCTTCGGCGTGGGGCTTTGGAGCGCTACGACCGGTAAGGACCAGCTTTGTAGCTCCATGATCGACGAACCAACGGGCAACCTCCAAGCCGAGCGCTCCGAGGCCGCCGGTGATCAGATAGGTGCCCTCCCCAGTGAGGAGCGGAGGCAGGGATGGACTGGGTGTGCGCTCGATCCGGGCGACATGTCGTGCACCTCGCCAGGCGACCTCAGGTTCGCCATCGTCCCCGGCGATGAGCTTCGCGAGCGCGGCGGCCTCATCGCAGTCGATGAGCCGAGTGCGCAGAGCGGGATGCTCGAGGCGCGCGACCCGGCCAAAGCCCCAGAGCGGCGCCTGCTCGGGGCGATCGAGGTCCCCACCGGCAACGGAAACCGCCCCACTTGTCACCAAATACAGCGGGATCTTCGCACCTTTCTCGGCGAGCGCCTGCACGAGATGTAGAGCGGCGACGGCGCCGTGGTGGGCGGCCTTCAGCGGACTCGCGGGAGCGTCCAGGCTCCACAAGAACACAACGCCAGCGAGCTCGCCCTCCACCATCTTCGCGATCCCAGCGACATCGGGGAGAGGGTCGGTTGCGGCGAAGATCTCCACAGTCGCCCCACCCTTTCGCAGGTCGGTGGCCAGGGCATCTCCGACTCCGCCCTTGTCCGCCAGGATCACCCAGCGACCTGTAGGTTGGCTGCTGGCCTTCACCTCGGAGACAGGCCAGGCGATCTGGTACAGCCAATCGGAGGTAGAGCGCTTTGTCCCTGGAAACTCGTCGTCGCTCATCCAGTAGCGGCGGTGCTGCCAGGGGTAGTTGGGCAGCGCGACGCGATTGCGGGTCCAGGGGCTGTCGAATCCCGCCCAGTCCACGTCAATGCCGCGGCAGAAGAGCGCCCCCACCGTTCCCAGGATGTAGGTCGTAGCGTCGGCGTCTCGTTTCAGGCTCCCGAGCCAGAGCCCGTCCTGCAGATCGGCCAGGGTGCGCCTTCCCATGCCGGCCAGGGTTGGATGCGGGCCCATCTCGACGAAGACCTCGTAGCCCAGCTCCGCGAGGGCGCTGATCCCGTCGGCAAAGCGCACGCCTTCGCGAACATGACGCCGCCAATAGGCCGGATCGGCGACCTCACTGCCCGCCATCGACCCGGACAGGTTCGAGATCAACGGGAGGGTCGGCGCGCTGTAGGCCACCTCCTTGGCGCGAGCCTCGAAAGTGTCGAGCATCGGGTCCATCAGCGGCGAGTGGAAGGCGTGGGAGACCTTGAGGATCCGCCCTTCGATCCCCTGTTCCTTCAGCTCCGCAGCGATGCTCTCGACAGTCTCCGTTCGCCCGGAGATGACTGTTTCCCCTGGGTTGTTGACCGCAGCGACCGACACATCGTCGTGTCCAGACAGGAACGGAGCCACCCTGCTTGGCTCTGCAAAGACAGCGTACATCGAACCATCTCGGGGCAGGTCCGACATCAGTGCGCCCCGGGCCTGGACCAGCTTCAGCCCGTCCTCGAGGGAAAACACGCCGCTCACACAAGCAGCCACCAGCTCGCCGATGCTGTGGCCGATGACCGCGTCCGGCTCGATACCCCAGCTCCTCCACAAGCAATAGAGCGCGTACTCGACCGCAAAGAGTCCCGGCTGGGTCCACCGGGTGTCGTGGATCTCTTCGGAGCCGTGGATCACATCGACCAGCTCCTGACCCAAGACCTCTCCACAGCGATCGACGGCCTCTCGGTACACGGGCTGAGTGTCGTAGAGATCTCGCCCCATTCCCGGGTATTGACCTCCCTGACCGCTGAAGAGGAAGGCGATCTTGCTTCGACGTGCCGAGGACGATCCGGAGTGTGCGCCCGCAGCCTCGCCGTCCACTGCAAAACCTGCCAAGCGCGAGATGGCCTGGGCCGAATCCGCCGCCGTGATGGCGAGACGATGGGGCAGTGCGCTGCGGAACTGGGTCGCCGACCAAGCGACGTCGGCCAGACGCTTCCCGGACTCGAGAAGAGCACCATATCGAGCGGCAAGATCTCGGATCGCGGTCGGGCTCGAGGCCGAGAGTGTGAGCAGATGGGCCGGACGATCCTCGCCGCCTGCCGGTCTCGGGTCCGGCGCTGACGGCGCCTCTTCGAGGATGATGTGCACGTTCGTCCCGGCGAGACCGAAGCTACTCACGCCGCAGATACGGGCTTTGTTCGCAGGCTCCCAAGGAGTGAGCTCGGTGTCCACACGCATCGCCGAGCCGTCGAGATCGATATCGGGATTGGGCTCGGTGAAGTGCAGATGCGGGGGGATCTGCCGGTGCTGGAGCGCGAGCACCATCTTCACCAGACTCGCCACGCCCGCGGCGACCTCCATATGTCCAACGCTCGCCTTGACGGCACCGAGGTGCAGAGGATTGTCGGGGTTCCGTCCTCGACAATAGGTAGCCTCGACGGCATGGACCTCGATCGGGTCTCCAAGCACGGTCCCGGTCCCGTGGGCCTCGATGTACGACACGCCAAGGGGATCGACTCCGGCGTTGGCGACCGCATCCCGGATCACTTGTTGCTGCGCGGCGCCGTTGGGCACGGTGAGCCCGCTCGAGGGACCGTCGTGCCCCACCGCCGACCCGCGGATGACCGCCAGGATCTCGTCTCCATCGGCCTGAGCATCGGACAGCCGCCGAAGCGCAAGCACTCCGCAGCCCTCGGACCGACCGTAACCATCGGCGCTGGCATCGAAGGTCTTGCAGCGACCGTCGGGGGAGAGCGCCTTGAGTTGCGACACGTAGACAAAGTTCTCCGGAGAGAGCATGAGGTGCACGCCCGCCGTGAGCGCCATCTCGCATTCACGAGCTCGGAGAGACTGAATCGCCAGATGCGTGGCGACGAGTGACGACGAACAGGCGGTGTTCACGGCCAGGTTTGGTCCGTGCAGACCGAGCGCATAGGCAACGCGTCCCGACACAAATGCCGCCAGGTTGCCGGTTCCAGCGTAGGTATCGGAGTAGAGCTCTTCGCCTGGTTGCTGGAAGCGCTGCAGATATCCAGAATCCCCGACACCTACAAAGACGCCCGTGCGGCTGTCCTTGAGGTCAGAAGTCGCCTTTCCGGCGTTCTCCAGCGCCTCGTAGGCCACCTCGAGCAGCATCCGCTGCTGGGGATCCATGCTGGTGGCCTCCCGAGGCGAGATCCCGAAGAACTCGGGATCAAACTGGTCGACCACGTCGAGGAACCCAGCCATCCGCGTGTACATCTTGCCCTTGGTGGCCGGAGTCGGGTCGTATACATCGGCGAGGTCCCAGCGACTGGCGGGAACCTCGCAGATGGGGTCGATGCCGTCCGCGAGCAGCTTCCAGAACGCCTCTGGGTTGTTCGATCCGCCTGGGAAACGACAGGACATGCCGATCACCGCGATGGGCTCCGCGTAATCGGCAACGAGTGGCGCCGCCTCGACCGCCGCCTCGACCGCCAGCGCATCGGCCAGGAGATAGGCAGAGATCTTGCGGACGGTGGGATGATCGAAGGCCAGGGTTGCTGGCAGGCCCGTGTCGAGGGATCCCTTCAGCCGGGTGACGAGCTCCACCGCCATCAGCGAGTCCATTCCGGCGTCGAAGAACCCGAGATCCAGCTCGACATCTCCCGGTTCCAAACCCAAGATCACGCCAACTTCGGCGGCCACGAGCTCCTCGACCAGGGCGTTTCGGGCGCTCACAGGAGTGCGGCGGAGCGTCTCGATGAACGCCGAGGAATCAGCGTCGGTCCGAGCCTCGACCAGGCCGCTCAGGAACCCCGGGATCTGCGCCAGGCGGTCGCCGAATGTCGGCCAATCGATGTTGGCGATGGCCACCTGGGCGGCACCCGCGTTCAGGAGCTGCCCAAAGACCTGCACGCCATGCGCGGGGACGAGGGGCTGCACGCCGCCAGCAATCCAGGCACGACTCGACTGGGTCGCCAGCCCGGTCTCCGCCCACGGACCCCAGCACATGGAAACTGCTGGGAGTCCGAGGCTTCGGCGGTGGTGGGCAAGGGCGTCCATGAACGCGTTTGCAGCGGCGTAGTTCGCCTGTCCGGGAGACCCGATCATCGACGCCGCCGAGGAGAAGAGCGCAAAGAAGTCGAGTTCGCGGTCAACCGTCGCGTTGTGCAGGTTCCAAGCGCCAGACACCTTGGCCGGCCACACGCTCGCAAAGCGCTCCCAGCTCATGTTCAGCACCGAGCCGTCGTCGAGGGTGCCGGCGGCGTGCACGACGCCCCGCAGATCGTCGAGACCAGCGAGCATCGCCTCTACATCGGTCGGCAGACTCACGTCGCCGTTCCGGACCTCCACAGCACATCCCGTCGTCGTGATCCGCTCGATTGCCGCCAGCGCAGCGGGTTTCGGCGCGCTCCGCCCGGTGAGGACGACCCGGGATGCGCCCTGCCCCGAGAGCCACTCCGCGACCCGAAGCCCCAAGGCACCGAGACCGCCGGTGACGACGTAGCTGCCTTCCCGGATATCCGGCTCCGACGCTGCACTTCCACGCACCAAGCGAGGGGCGAGCGGACGCCCGCCGCGGAGCGCGATCTGATCCTCGTCGGGGGCGGTCTCCAGGATCTCGGCGAGGCCGTCGAGACCACCAGCGGGATCGAGATCGACTCGAATACAGCGGAGATCCGGCACATCGAGCGCCGCGACCTTGGCGAGTCCCCACACCGGTGCCTGGCACAGAACGGTGGCCCCTCCCATTGGAGACCGGGCTCCGCGAGTGACCAGCACAACCACGAGATCGGACCGGGCAACCAGCTGAATGAGCTCGAGCGCGCGTCGGCAGACGTCCTCGGTGTCGGCGATATCAACGCCATCCAACGCCCGCAGATCGACGACCGTGGTGACATCCTGAAGATCGCTCAGCCCGGTGGCCACGCGGCTCGTGCGACCCAGCGACGCGGCCAGTTCCTCGGCTAGTCCACCTTCATCGCGGAGGATCAGGACGCTGCCTTCCGACGCGCTTCGGGTCGGTTCGACCTCCTGCCAGGCGATCTCGTAGAGCCAATCCGCCCCGACTGGCCCGGTCGTCGACTGGCGTCCTGCCCTCTCCGCCCAGTGTCGCTTTCGCTGGAAAGGCGTGTTGGGAAGCGTAATCTTCGACCCGGGCTGATGCTGGTGGAAGCCTCGCCAGTCGACGTCGACCCCGTCGGCATACAGGCGCCCGAGACTCTCGAGCAACTGCTCCCAGTCCGGCGTCTTCCTGCGGAGGGATGGATACCAGCTGGCGTCGCTGTCCGGCAGGTCGAGTCCGGAGTCAAACCCATGGGCTGTGAGCTGGCGTACATATCCTCCAGAGGTCGAAGGACCGTCGGGAGGAGCTGAGAATTGTGTCGGTTGCACCAACATATGTTCGTCAGTTCGCAGGTCATGGGTGCCAGACGAAGGACTTGACCGAGAACTGTAGAGACTTCGGGCGCCGGCGCCACACAGGATCGGGTGGTTTCCCAGCTCGAGGAAGTGACGATATCCCAGTTCCTCCAGGGTCTTCATGCCCTGATAGAACTGCACGCCGTCGCGCATGTGGCGGCGCCAGTACTTCGGATCGAGGACTTCTTCGCCGATGACGCGACCCTCGACGTTCTCCACCAGTGGAATCTCTGGCCTGCGAAGGTCGACCGCGGCGACTATGGACTCGAACTCGTCGAGGATTGGATCCATGCACGGCGAGTGGGCGGCGTGGCTGATCCGGAGGCGGCGGATCTCGACACCCGCGGCCTCCAGCTCATCGGCGATGGCGTTCACCGGCTCCGAGAGCCCGGAGATCACCGCTTCCTCGGGTCCGTTCACCGCAGCGATGCTGACGCTGTCCAGACTGGCAATCGCCGCCTTCACCCGTTCCGCGCGCGCAAAGACCGCGACCATCGACCCGTTGTGCGGGAGCGAGCTCATCAACGCAGCGCGCTTCGCCATGAGCGCGATCCCGTCCTCCAGATCGAAGACCCCAGCGAGGCAAGCGGCGATGTACTGGCCGGTGCTGTGCCCGATGATCGCCTCGGGCACGATGCCCCAGGACGCCCACAGCTGCGCCATTGCCCACTCGATGGCGAACATCGCCGGCTGGGTGTAGGCCAGCTCGTTCAGCGGCGAGTCCACACCCTCCGCCGGAAAGATGACGTCCAAGAGCGGTTGTTCGAGCTGTGGATTGGCGGCGTTTGCGGCTCGTTCCAGAGCCTCACGGAAAACGGGTTCAGCGTCGTAGATCTCCTGCGTCATGCCGACGACCTGCGGACCCGCTCCGGTGCAGAGGAAGACCAGACGGGGCGTCTCGGTGTGTTTGCCGACGATTTTGCGCTTTTGAAGTCCGGAGATTGCACCCGCTCGATCCGCCGCCGCGATCGCCGCACGCCAGCGAAGGTGACTGCGCCCGATGTTCGCGGTGTAGGTGGTGTCCGCGAGATTGCCATCCGCTTCGAGATGGGCTGCCAGAGCTTCCGCAGCTGCAGCGAGCCCCTCTTCGGTCCTTCCCGACACTGTGAGCAGGGTCAGCGGTCGTCCACAAGACCGATCGAGCTCGGGAACCGGCGGCGCCTCTTCGAGGATGACGTGGGCGTTGGTCCCGCTGATTCCAAAGGAGCTGATCCCCGCCAATCGCGGGGCCTGGGCGCGCGGCCACGCCGTCAGGTTGGTCGGGATCTCGAGGGGGAATTCGTCGAGGGGAAGAGCCGGGTTGGCCTGGTCGAAGTGCAGATGTGGCGGGATGGCTTCGTGCTGCAGGGAGAGCACGACCTTGAGGATCCCAGCGATGCCCGCTCCGGCCTCCAGGTGCCCGAAGTTGGTCTTCACCGAACCCAGATAGAGATTCTCCGAGCGGCCTTCTCCGAGCACGGAACCAATGGCCCGAACCTCGATCGGATCGCCGAGAACGGTTCCCGTGCCGTGACACTCCAGGTACTGAATGGCCGAAGGCTGAACATCGGCAGCGGACAAGGCCGCTCGAATGACCTGCTGCTGGGCGCTGCCGTTGGGCACCGTGAGCCCGCTGCTGCGCCCGTCGTGGTTGATGGCCGTGCCGCGGATGACTGCCAGGACACGATCTCCGGCCGCCTGTGCTTCCGAGAGGCGCTTGAGGACGACCATGCCGCAGCCCTCGCCGCGTACGTAGCCATTGGCACTCGCGTCAAAGGTCTTGCAGCGCCCGTCCGGAGCCAGGGCGCGCAGCTGTGACAGCTGAATGGTGGTTTCTGGGCCAACAATGGCGTTGACGCCCCCCGCCACCGCGACGCTGCAGTCCCCGCTCCGGAGGGCCTGCACAGCCATGTGCACAGAAACAAGGGAGCTGGAACAGGCGGTATTGACCGCGAGGGCGGGTCCGCGAAGTCCGAGGACGTAGGAGATGCGACCAGCCGCGAAGCTGCTCTCGTTGCCAGTCCCCGAATAGGCGTCGACTTCGCCTGACTCCTCGAGGGGGTCGAAACGACGGCCGTATTCGCTGGCGCCGATCCCCACGTAGACGCCCGTGAACGAATCCTCCAGGGAGGAAGGCGCTATCCCGGCATTCTCGAAGGCCTGCCAGCTGACCTCGAGTAGCAGGCGCTGCTGGGGATCGAGTCCGACCGCCTCCCGCGGAGAGATGCCGAAGAACGCCGGTTCAAAGGTGTCGATCTCGTCGAGTAATCCGGCATGTCGGCTGTAGAGTTTGCCCGGTGTCGCTGGCGCCGGATCATAGTAGCGATCGACATCGAAGCGATCGCCGATCTCGGAGATGCCGTCCACGCCATCTCGAAGCAGCGCCCAGTAGCTCGCCAGATCGTTGGCTCCGGCGGGGAACCGGCATGCCGCACCGACAATCGCCACGGGCTCAGTACTCGCGTGCGGGGTCGAGACCGCACCGAGGGTCGGCGCGTCGGCGAGCTCGAGCTCCTCGAGGAGGTGACTCGCGAGAGAGCCCACGTTGGGGTGGTCGAATGCGAGGGTGGCGGAGAGCGGCAGATCGAGGGCGGTCTGGAGGCGATTCCGGAGATCCATCGCCATCAGAGAGTCCATGCCGGCGTCGAAGAACCCTTGGCGGGTATCGACACGCTTGCCAGGATCGAAGCCGAGAACTCGCGCAACGACTGGCTGGAGGCGATCGATCAGCTGGCCCTGGCGGGCCGAAGCTGGGGCCGCTGCAAGCTCCGAGGCCCAGTCGCTCGCGGGCGCGAACGACCAACGACGTGTCTGACCCCCGGAAATCAGCTCGGCCAAGACGTGCATTGGCGGGCGGGACTCGGCGTAGGTGTTCCAGTCGAATGGGGCTACGACGATGTTGGGAATCGGGCTTGCGAGCGCTCTTCCGAGGATGTCGAGGGCGTCGTCGGTCTCCAGGGTGACGATGCCCTCCCGAGCCCAGCGCTGGTGGATGGAGGTCCCGGCTCCGGCGACCATGGCGCTGTCCGCCCACGGGCCCCACGCGAGACTGACCGCCGGGAGCCCCAGATCGCGACGATGGCGGGCCAGCGCGTCGAGATAGGCGTTTGCAGCGGCGTAGTTGGCCTGTCCTGGCGTGCCGAGGGTCGCCGCGGCCGACGAAAAGAGAACGAAGAAGTCGAGGTCGAGCTCGAGCGTTGCGGTGTGGAGATTGTCGGCCCCTCGGACCTTGGCGGCGAAGAGGCTCTCGAAGCGCTCCCAGGACTGATCGGCGAGCAGGGCGTCGTCGTTGACTCCGGCAGCGTGGATCACACCGGCGATGGGCTCGTCGAAGAGGGAAAGGACCGCTTCGGGATCGGCGACGTCAGCGGCGACCGCACGCACCTCGGCATCCAGCGAGGAGATGAAGTCCTCGGCATCAGCGCCCCCGGAACGACCGGTGAGGATCAGCCTCGTTGCGCCGCGGCCTACCAACCAGCGGGCAACCTCCCGGCCCAGGGAGCCGAATCCGCCGGTCACCAGATAGGCAGCATCACCGCGAATGGCGACCTCGCTCCCTAGCGCACTCCTGGCCCGGGCGAGGCGGCCTACCCGACGCTCGTCGCCATCCAGCCGTACCGAGTCCCCAGCGGAGAGCAGGGAGTCGACGATGGCGGTGGCCGATACCTCGCCTCTCAGCTCGATGATGCCGCCCCACCGCCCAGGAGTTTCAACCGCCATCACTCGTCCGAGCCCATGCAGTGGCGCACCAGAGATCCCGCGCGTCACGAACCACTGCCGACCCGAACCGGCGAGGGTCTCGGTGACGATTGGCTCGAGGTCAGCGGAGTCGAGGTTGCGAAGATCGACGTTTTGCGGCGCGTCATCGGAGATCGACGCCCCGCGCGCTTGGAGCTCGGCCGTCACCGCGACCGCGAGTTCTCCGTCGCCACGCACCCTCCAGATGCCCGGCTCTCCCGGATTGGCAGCCGCGACGCGCCACTTGAGCGCGTAGGCCTCGTGGCTGGATTCGGCTCGACGCTCGGGGGGCTCCAGCCAGAAGCGCTCTCGCTGCCACGGATAGAGCGGAAGGTCGACCCGGTTTCCACGCGGTTCTGCAGCTGCGAGATCCACCGGAACACCCAGAGCCCACAGTGTTCCAAGACTCTCCCGGATCTGCTCGGCGTCGGACCGACCCTCTCGCAGCGAGACCAGCCAGTGGGCCGCCGTGTCGCCGAAGCACCGCGCCCCCATTCCAGAGAGGACGGGGTTCGGCCCGATCTCCACAAAGACACGGTCGCCCGCGTCTTTCAGCGTCTGCATACCGTCGGCGAAACGCACCGCGGCGCGAACGTGCTCGACCCAATAGCCGGGCTCGGTGAGCCGAGTCGCTGGCCGTCCGTCGAGGTTCGAAATCACGTCGACGACGGGCTCGCTGTAGGCGACCTCGGCAGCGACCGCCGCGAACACCTCCAACATCGGCTCCATGAGCTCCGAGTGGAAGGCGTGAGAGACAACCAAGCGCCGATGTTTGATGCCGGCCGCTTCGTAGCGATCGGCGAGCTCGTCGATCACCTCGGTCCGACCGGAGAGCACGGTCTCGGTTGGGTTGTTGACCGCGGCGACCGACACGCCGTCGGGCACCGCGACCTCGGCCTCTGGCAGGAAGACCGCCAACATCGATCCGGCCCTGGGGAGGTCCGACATCAGGCGACCGCGGGAGGCGACGAGCTTGAGTGCGTCTTCGAGGCTGAAGACTCCGGCGAGGTGAGCAGCGACGTATTCGCCGATGGAGTGACCGATCACCGTATCTGGCGTAACACCCCAGGATTCCCAGAGCTTCGCCAGCGCATACTCGACCGCAAACAAGCCCGGCTGGGTGTACATGGTGTCCGAGATGTCGTCGCTGGCCAGCACCTCGAGCAGGGGCCGATCCAGGAGAAGCTCGAGCTGCGCCGCACAAGCATCGAGGGCGGCACGATAGACCGGCTCGGTCTCGTATAGATCAGCGCCCATCGTCGCGTACTGCGATCCCTGACCGGTGAATAGGAAGGTCACCGCCGGGGCCACCGAACTCGACACCAGCCGTCCCTCGATTTCTGCGAGGCGGGCCACGGCATCGGCCGAGTCGCTCGCAACAACGGCGGCGCGATGGGGAAGCGCCGCACGCCCCCGAGCCGCCGACCAAGCGACATCGGCGAGGGAGTCCGAGCTGAGCTGTGAGGCATAGCGGGCTGCCAAAGCGGTCAGTCCCTCCGCGCTCGCGGCTGACAGAGCGAGAAGATGCGTGCGAGTCTCGACGGAATCGGCGATCGCATCATCAACGGACTCGACAATGACGTGGGCGTTGGTGCCCGAGAGCCCGAAGGAGCTCACTGCACCGATTCGGCGCTCGGAAGGCCACTCTTCGAGCGCGGTCGGAATGCGAAGGTCACCGAGGTCGATGCGGGGGTTGAGCTCCTGCAGGTGCAGATGTGGGGGTATCTGCCGCTGCCGAAGAGCCAGCAGCACCTTGATCACGCCGGCGACACCAGCGGCCGTCTCGGTGTGCCCGAAGTTGGTCTTCACCGCGCCAACAGCGAGCCCACTCCCGCCATAGACGGCTCTCAGGGCGGCAAACTCGATGGGATCGCCCAGGGGTGTCCCCGTTCCATGGGCCTCGACAAAGCCGACAGCGGCCGGTTCGACGGCTGCATTGGCGAGGGCCTGTCGCATCACCTGCTGCTGGGCGCGACCCGAGGGTGCGGTGAGCCCATTGCTGCGCCCATCCTGGTTGACCGCCGTGCCGCGAATCACGCCCAGAACACGGTCCCCGGCGGCTGCTGCGTCCGAGAGGCGCTTGAGGACGAGAACCCCGGCCCCCTCCCCTCTCGCATATCCATCCGCAGAAGTGTCGAATGCCTTACACCGGCCGTCCGCAGCCAGGGCCTGCAGCTTGCTGAAATACACCGTCGGCTCGGGCGACAGGAGCAGGTTTGCACCGCCGGCGAGCGCCACATCCGACTCTCTGGTTCGCAAACTCTGAACCGCGAGATGGATCGACACCAACGACGAAGAACAGGCGGTATCGACCGTGACCGCCGGGCCCTGAAGCCCCAGGAAATAGGAGATTCGACCCGCAGCAACGGAGAGGAAGGAGCCGGTTCCCGAGTACGCGGTGAGGCGCTTGGGGTCCTCGGAGAGGAAGTGTCGACGCCCGTAGTCGGAGAGGCCGAGCCCGATGTAGACCCCACACCTGGTGCTCTCCAGCGACGACGCCGGGATCCCCGCATTCTCGAGGGCTTCCCAAGCGACCTCGAGCAGGAGGCGCTGGGCGGGATCCATCTCGGTGGCCTCCCGCGGCGAGATGCCAAAGAAACCCGCGTCGAAGCCGCTCACCTCATCGAGGAAACCGCCCTCGCGCACATACATCTTTCCCGGCGTCGCCCGATCTGCGTCGTAGTAGTCGTCGACGTCCCAGCGGTCGGCCGGGACCTCGGAGATCGCATCTCGGCCGGTGGCGAGCAACTCCCAGAAGCTGTCGAGATCGACCACGCCGCCGGGAAACCTGCATCCGACGCCGATGATCGCAATGGGTTCGCGACGAGCAGCCTTGAGCTGCTGGACTGCGAGAAGCGCTTTCTTCAGCGGAGAGAGGTCGTTTCCCGCATTCGAATCTGTCCCCATGCGCCCTTCGTAGCAGAGATCCAGACCCGTTTCACAGACATTTCATGCGTAGTCCGGCTGGCTGCCAAGCGAGGAGATCACATTGTCGGAGAAGAAGAGGACAAACAAATGCTCTCATACCAGCCGTTCCAGATTCCCGATCTGCCTTTCATCGACATGGCAGACCCATTGATCTCGATGTCGGTGCTCGGCATCGTCATGGCCACCGCGTTCGCCGTTTTCATAGGCGCATTGCTCGGAACTCGCGAGCTCGAGCGCAAAGACGCCGAGCGCAAGGCGGGCACCTAGGCACGCTTCGGCAGAAGAAGTGTGCAACTTGGCGCGGCGGGGGCTGTAACCGACCCGGAAGCCGGTTAGGTGGCCAGTTCGGAGCACTTCGTGACCACGCCAGTCATCACATTGGACGGCATCGCGCGCCGTTTCGGGCCGCGATGGGCCGTCGCTCGGGTCGACATGGAGCTCGCGCCCGGGTCGTCCTGGATGCTCACCGGCGCCAACGGCTCGGGCAAGAGCACCCTGCTGCGTTGCCTGGCCACCGCTCTGAAAGCCCACGAGGGAACCATCCGCTACGGCGACCTCGATCTGTGGGATCACCGCACCGAGATCCGCCCGCAGATGGCCTATCTCGCCCATCAGCTCCATCTGTACGACGACCTGTCCCAGCGTGACAACATTCGCATGTGGGCGCGGATGGGCGGGTTGGAGGCCGATGCTGACGCTCTGCTCATCCGAGTTGGCCTCGACCCCAAGCGCCCGGACCCGGTGCGAGCGCTCTCGGCAGGAATGAAGCGCCGGCTCGCCCTGGCCCGCATTCTCATCAAGACACCCCGGCTCCTGCTCCTCGACGAACCGTTCAGCGCCCTCGATCCCGACGGGCGACAGTTGGTCGTCGACGTGGTCCGCGAGATTCAAACCCGCGGAACAACCCTCGTTCTCGCCACTCACCTCCCAACCTCGGCCATCCACATCTGCAGGAACGCCGTGGTCATGGAAGCGGGCCAGATCAGGTGGACCGGGGCCGCGGGAGACCTCCCTTGATCCGACAGACCATCGCCGTGCTCGAAAAGGAACTCCTCGTCGAGTGGAGAGATCGCTCGCGTATAGCTGGGCTCTTCTTCTTCGCCCTCGCCGTCCTGCTCCTGTCGGCCTTTGCTTCCCCCAGCGAGGGAATCCTCAAGCAGCAGGCAGGCGGCATCCTCTGGATTGGCCTGCTTCTCGCGTCGACACGATCTCTCGACCAGTCCTTCGCCACCGAGATGGAGCACGGAGCTCTCGAAGGCCTCCTGCTCTGGCCCGTGAATCCACAGGCGGTCTTCTACGGAAAGGCCATCGCAAACACCATCGTCCTGCTTCTGGTGGCGATCGCGATCGTGCCGCTCCTCTTTGGCATGTACGGCGCCGAGGTCCGCGGCAGCATCCCCATGCTCCTCGGCTTCCTGATCCTCGGCTGTGCGGCACTGGGCGCGCCCGGCACGCTTTTCGGGGGCATCGTCGCTCGAGCGCGGGGCTCAAGTGTGCTGTTGCCGCTGCTGCTCTTCCCCCTGGTGGTGCCCGCTGTGCTGGCCGCAGCAAAAGGTACAACAGTTGTGATGGAAGGTGACCCAATGCAGCAGGGCAGAAGCTGGTTGGGCCTGTTAGTTGCCTTCAACGCGCTCCATTGGAGCCTCTCCGGCCTGTTTTTCGGCCGCGTCCTGGAGGACAGTTGAGTCGCATCAAATGGGAACACATCATAGGGCTGGTGGGAGTGCTGATGATGATCGGCGGTCACTACGCCGGTCTGTTCGTCGCTCCGCCCGAGAAGATGATGGGAGACGTCGGGCGCATCTTCTATGTGCACGTGCCGGTCGCCATCCTCTCGATGATGGTGTTCTCCCTCTCGGGACTGGCGGCCTTCGGATACCTGATGACCGGGAGGATGAGTCTCGATTGGCTGGTGGAAGCCACCGTCGAAATCGGGATCATGGCCTCCACCCTGCTCCTCATCCTCGGCTCCGTCTGGGCGCGCCCGACATGGGGAGTCTGGTGGACCTGGGATCCTCGTCTGATCACATCGACCGTGCTGCTCCTCACCTTTGTCGGCGTCATGCTGTTGCGTGGAGCCACGACCAATCCGGAGCAGCGGGCCACGTGGTGCTCGGTGGCGACCCTGTTTGCATGGGTGAACGTGCCAATCACCTACCAGTCTGTGAAGTGGTGGCGATCGGTCCACCAGCTCCAGACGCCCCAAGACGCCATCTCCGACCCGATGCGCTACGTCTACTACGAGAACCTGATCGCGATGATCCTGGTTCTCACCTGGTTTATTGTCTGGCGCTGGCGGATCGCCAAACACGAGGCGAGATCCCAAGCCCCCGAGCCCCTCCCCGAAAAGGTGATCACATGATCTTGCTTGCAACAGGCGACGCTGCTGGCCTCATCGTAGGCGGATGGGAGTACATCTGGGCCGCATATATCTCGACGTGGGTGTTCTTCGGGGGATACGCCATAAGCCTGTATATGCGAACCAAAACCAGCGAGGAAACTCATGACTGACGCCTGGAAACGACGCCTCTTCGCCATTGGTGCCGTCACCGTCGCCCTGGGTTCCCTGACGTTCATCTCCATGTACGACCTGGGTGACAACCTCGTCTACTACTGGTCGCCAACCGAGCTCCTCGAAGCGCCGAACGCCCAGGACGCCACCGTCCGACTCGGCGGCATGGTGGTCCCCGGCTCTGTCGACTGGGACAAGGCGGGCGGCAAAGCGTCGTTCCGGGTCACTGACGGCAAGAAAGAGGTGGCCGTGCACTGCGATGGCAACCCACCCCAGATGTTCAAAGACGGCATCGGTGTCGTCGTCGAGGGCCAGCTGCACGCCGACGGCGTCTTCCACACCAACAAGGTGATGGTGAAGCACTCCAACGACTACGAGGCCCCGGAAGAGGGCCAAGAACACGTAAACCCATACGCGACCCTTTCGGACGAAGAAACTTGATTCCAATCGTAGGCCAGATTCTGGTCCTCGGAAGCCTGTTCTTCGCCACCCTCGGGTGCGTGAGCGGCTACTTCGCAGGATCCAACAACAACACTCGGGCATGGCAGATCGCCAGAGGGTCGGCCCTCGCCTTCTCGGCGGCAATGATCGGCGCGAACCTCCTCATGGTGTACGCGCTGCTCACCCACGACTTCTCGGTGGCCTACGTCGCCGAGGTCGGGTCGCGCGACACGCCCGTCTACTTCACCATCGTGTCCCTGTGGGCCTCACTGAACGGCTCCATCCTGTTCTGGGGAGGGATCCTCGGGGTCTACACGGGGGCATTGGTCCTCCTGATGGGCGACAAACACCGCGAATACATGCCGTGGACGATACACGTGCTGATGGGGATCTCGATCTTCTTCGCGCTCATGATCGCCTCCATCGCCGACCCCTTCGAGGTGATCTCGCCGGTCCCCATGGACGGCCCGGGCCCGAACCCGCTCCTCCAGAATCACTGGTTGATGGCAGTGCATCCGCCAACGCTCTACCTCGGCTATGTCGGGTTGAGCGTGCCCTACTCGATGATCTGTGCCGCGCTCCTGGCCGGTCGCCTCGAAGCCGGCTGGATGGACCCTCTCCGCCGCTGGACCCTGGTTCCATGGGCGTTTCTCGGAATCGGGATCGTGCTCGGCGGCTGGTGGTCGTACGCCGTCCTCGGTTGGGGCGGTAGCTGGGCCTGGGATCCCGTCGAGAACGCCAGCTTCCACCCGTGGCTGACCTGCACAGCGTTCCTGCACTCGGCGATGGTGCTGCAGCGGCGTGGAAAGCTCCGAGACTGGACGTTGGTCCTGGGGATGTCGACGTTCTTGCTCACCCTGGTGGGCACGTTCATGACGCGCTCCGGGGTGTTCAACTCGGTGCACAGCTTCACCCAGTCGCCGATCGGCGTGTACTTCCTGGTGTTCATCGGGATCACGTTCTTCTACAGCATCGGGCTGCTCGCCTTCCGGTCCCACGCGCTCGACGAAGCCTCCAAGGTCACCGACAAGAAGCTAGGTGGCAAGGTCGACTTTGGCGGGCAATTCCTCAGCCGAGAGTTCGCTATCCTCATCCAGAATGGCCTCTTCGCGGCCTTCACGATGACGGTGCTGCTGGGCACGATCTACCCGCTTCTGGCGGAGGCTCTGCAGGACAAGCGCATCAGCGTCGGCGAGCCCTACTTCGACCGCTGGGCGCTGCCCCTCGGACTGGCGCTGACGTTCATGATGGGCATCGGACCGGCACTGCCATGGGGACGACTCGCCAAAGACGAGCTGGTGAAGCGCCTGGTGGTTCCCGCCGCGACCGGGGTTGCCATTTGCGTGGTCTTCGCGGCCACTGGCGTCCAGAAACCTTTCGCGCTGTTTGCCCTCTTTGTGTGCGGCTACGCCCTACACGCCAACGTCAACGAGTTCATTCAGCCGGTTCGGGCACGGATGAAGGCCCACAAAGAAGGCCTCCTCAGCGCCACCGTCAAGGTGTTCAAGCGAGGAAGGCGCCGGTTCGGTGGGCACATCACCCACCTCGGCATCATCGTCTGTGTGTTCAGCCTGGCCATGACCAAGGGCTACCGCCAAGAGCGTGAGCTTTCTCTGGCCAAGGGCGAGAGCGCAGAGTTCGCTGGGTACATGGTGACTTTTGAGGGTGCGCGGCTCGACAAAGAGGAGCACCGCGAGGCCATGATCGCCTCCTATCGGGTCAAGAAGGGCACCAGGGACCTCGGTCTGCACGAGCCGCGAATGAACTTCTACCCGACGCGGCGGGAGCCGATCTTCTCGCCAGCGGTCTACTCCTCCCTCAAAGAGGACCTGTATCTGTCGATCATCGAGGTCCCCTCTGATGGTTCGTCCAGTGTGCTTCGCGTGATCCTGGAGCCATTCCAGATCTGGATGTGGTTCAGCGCGCCCCTGTTTGGCCTCGGCACGATCGTCGCCCTGTGGCCCGCATCGAAGCGAAAGCGCGCTCGGGCTGGCAAGGTCAATCCGTGGGTGCTTGTCGGCGGATTGTTGGTCACCATCCCACTCCTGGCCATCCTCGCTTCGGGCTTCGGCCACGATCCGCGCCGGATCCCCACCGACGCCATGGTCGGCAAGGCCGCTCCGGCGTTCACTCTGGTCGACCTCGACGGTGTCGAGCACGAGCTTGCCGCGCTGAAAGGGCAGCCGGTCGTGTTGAACTTTTGGTCGACCTGGTGCGGTCCCTGCAAGATGGAACACCCGGTGCTGCAGCAGTTCTCGCGCATGAACCCCGACATCAACTTCTTGGGCCTGATCTACTCGGACGATGCCAATAAGGCGCGTAGATACCTGAGAACGGCGGGATCCTCATACCCAAATCTGGTGGATGACTCGAACCGCGTCGCCATCGAATACGGCGTCACAGGCGTGCCCGAGACGTTCTTCATCAACCGTCAGGGTATGGTGCAAAGGAAGGAGATAGCTCCCCTCTCGCCGCCCTACCTCGCCCAGTTCATCGCGGAGATCCGATGAAGGCTCTCTTCCTGTTGTCGGCACTCGCCCTGGCTGGCCTCCCACCAGGCGGCGTTGATCCAGGCGTCGGCGAGGGCATGATCGAAGGCATGCCCCCTGGCCCCCCCCCGCCGGCCGACCAGGTGGAAGACATCGCATTCGACATTGGCTCCGGCCTTCGCTGCCCAGTGTGCCAGGGCCTCTCGGTAGCCGACAGCAGCTCCGAGGCTGCGTTGATGTTCCAGAAGCGGATCCGCGAGCTGGTAGCGGCCGGCTACAACGAAGACCAGATCAACGACTACTTCGTCGACCGATATGGCGAATGGATCCTCCTGGATCCGCCAGCGGAAGGACTGAACTGGATCCTGTGGATCGTGCCGGGCATTCTCGGCGGAGTCGGCGTCACATGGGCGGCTGGAGTGGCGACACAGTGGCGAAAGGAGCCCGACGAAGTTCCGCTTCCCTCTGACGAGGGCATGGTAGAGATGGACGAATACGAAAGGGCCCTCCTGGCCGAGATGGATGAGGACTAGATGGAATTCGACTGGGCCGTCTGGAGCACGCCGTTGATGGTGTTCGGTGGCGCGATAGCCGCCGCCGCAATCGGGCTGATGGCCTTTGGCACCAAAGAGGACGCCGAGATTGGTCGCACCGGAAAGAAGGCGGATCTCGACGAGGATCGGGCGGCGGCGCTGCAGGCCCTCAAGGATCTCGAACTCGAGAAGGGCAAGCTCGCCCCCGCCGACTACGAGCGTGAACGCGCCGCGCTGATCGCCCGGGGCGGAGCTGCCGGACGAGCGCTCGACGGCGCCCAGGTAGAAACCAGCGATGGTGCAAAGGTGGTGCCCGCTGGCGTGCCCGAAGAGGTGTCGCAGCTCGCGGAATTCCTGGACAAAGAGCGCGCACGCCTGGGCGAAGAGTCGGTTCAAGCGGCCCTGGACCTGGCTGGTTTCCGGTCGAGGGGCTCGGACCCAGAGGTCATGGCACCGGCGTGGAAGGGAGCCCTCAGCGCATTCGCGATCATGGGTCTGGGCGCCCTGTTGGTCTACTTCGCCAACACCGACGAGGTCACCCGCCGCGACGGCGCGGGCATGACTGGCAACCAGGACCTCAACAGCGGCCAGGCGGGTCCGCCCGGAGAGCCGCCCTGGGCGGAGATGACCAGCAACCTGGAGAAGCAGCTGCAGGCCGATCCGACCAACATCGAGATCGCCAACGAGTTGACGCAGCTCTACATGTCGGCCGGCGACCCCGGCAAGGCCATGGAGTACAACCGGAAGGCCTTCGATATCGACTCGACCGATCTGTCGGCGCGCACCTACAAGGCAGTGCTGGCGGCGATGGTTGGCATGACAGATCGCGCGATCACCAGCCTGCAAGAGATCCTCGCCGACGACCACAACCACGTCAAAGCACTCACCTACCTCGGTCTCATCCTGTTGGAGGGCGACCGCGCCGCCGAAGCTGTGCCGATACTCGAGCGGGCGGTGGCGCTCCAGCCGGGGGTCCAGCCACTACAAGACGCACTGAACAAGGCGACAATGCGCGCTGGGATGCAGCCTTCCGTCGCCCCAGCCGGAGGCGCCGAGGTCGTGCTCGGCGGCAAGATCTTCTTCGAGGGGGACCCGGGCGACATCTCCGGCAGAGAGATCCTGTTCGTTTCCGTCAAGGCTCCAGAAGGCGGCCCACCGCTGGCCGCCCTCAAGCTCCCACCGGGCCCCTTCCCGATGGACTTCCAAGTGACGACCGGCCACGCGATCTCCATGGGCGCGGAACCGAGACCGTTCCCCGAGAAGATGCTTTTGACTGTCCGAATCGACGAAGACGGCAATCCGATGTCGAAGGATCCAACCGAGCCGACGGTCACCGTGACGGACGCCAAGAAGGGTTCCGCCGACCTGAAGCTCACTCTGAAGTAGCTTCCCCCAGAAAACTGCGATCTAAAAACCGCAGTGTTCCGATCGACAGTCGAGGGTGGATTCGCTCTTTGAGACCTGGCTCCTGGGTTTTGAAGAGATCCCCTGGGCGTCGAGCTTCCGGCACGATGTTTGCTGATTCTGGACACGCACCAGCCTTGTGGAGCCAGCATGTCCTACGACGACGAATACGACGAGAACGCCTACGAAAGCGCCCTTCCCTGGTCGAGTATGGGCGTCGTGGCGGTCATGGTTCCCGTTGCCGCCGCCAGCGTTGGCCTCATGGTGGGGCTCGGGCTGGGCGGCGCAGCTGGCTATCTCGCCGCTACGGGGGACCACGCGGAACAGCAGTTCGTCCAGGAGATCACCGCCGACGAGGTGAAGTTCGGCGAGGTCTGCGCTCCCATTATCCAAGAAGCCGAGACCGAGCTCGCTTCCATGAACGTCAAGCTCGATACTCTCGAGACCGACATCGTCGACCGGCAGGCACGGGTCGACGAGCTGCGCGCCGAGATGGACCGGCGCGCCCAGAACGGCCGAAACCTCTGGAAGGAACTCAAGGTCGCCAAGGAGGAGCTCGCCCAGGTCAAGCAAGAGCGCGACATGCTCGTCGTCGCCAAGGACCAGCTCGTCGAGGAGCTCACCAAGACCGTCGAGCGCTTGGCCGTCACCGAGGAGAAGCTCGAAGAGACCATCGAGATCGCCGAGGAATACCGCTACGAATCGATCCACCAGAACTTCGACCGCTTCGTGAACGAATCCCAGCTCGCGATCTGTGAGCGCGGCAATCGCAAGAAACTCGGAAAGTGCCGAGAGATCGTGACAAATATTCTCACGCAGCCCGACATTCGCGGCAAGTTCCACCACTGCCTGAAATCTGGGCAGGCCGTGCCTGATGTCGCAGAGCTGGACAACAGCAGCCTGCAGATGCCGCAGTTCAGCGCCTACCTCGACCAGCAAG
>PJEL010000227.1_pt1 | contig 68657 bp, 120 predicted proteins | sample 1853271 | NCBI WGS metagenome assembly PJEL01 (sample SAMN08108733, study PRJNA415343) | Invertebrate metagenome, whole genome shotgun sequencing project. | host: Globobulimina | place: Sweden: Gullmar Fjord | collected 2015-08
AGAAGATTAAAGAGAAAGGGCAAAGAAACACCTGAAATATTAGCTTATTTTAAATTAGGTTATGAGAAACAAGAATTACAAAGGAAATTAGCTGTTCTAAATAAGTATTTAAAAAATGAAGTGGCAACATTACCAGAAGTTTTTATACGTGCTGCAAAGGATATGTTACCAAATAAAAAATATATGGAAATAAAAAACCAAGCTATACACGAACTAAATGAGAAATACAAAAGAGTACCTCACTTAGATAGAAAGGAGTAGAAAACATGAAACTAAAAGCAATGCAGATTATAATTAATGAAATTGAAGATACAGAGCTGAGTATTAAAAATGCTGAAAGTCAGAATGAAAAAGATATGAATGATATGGTTTAAAGAAGTGTTTAAAACTTTTTCTTAAGGATTTAGAAGAATTCCCTTGACACTACAATACTACATGTAGTATAATATATTTAAACAATCAAACAGGAGATTAAAACCATGACAAACCTAATAGTAATAGATAACAAAATTGAAGAAGTAGAAATAAGCTCATATCAAGAAAATGTAATTGAAGTAGGGACAAGAGAGTATATACTTTTTGAAAGCTTTGAAGATGCAGGCGAAGCAGCAGCAAAGCATTACAGAGACATGGCAGAGAATGACAAAGAGGAATTTATCTGCATAATAGGCAAGGAAACTCTTATAGATTGGGCGATAGGTCATAATGCAAACAATGCAAATAATTTTGAAGAATGGCTTGAAATTGTTGCTGATCATCCAGAAGAATACCACGCCTCATATGATGGAGATACTATAGAAAGTCCTGAAATGAATAACAATCTTATGAATGCATTAGGTTTTGATTCAAAAATTGATGTTGTAATGTTTAGGAGAAACTAAAAAATGAAAAAATTCACAATAGAACTTAAATCATGTGGCAATCCGGACTTTGGACAAAATCCAGATGAAGCAATATCTCCACCACAAACAGTTCCATTTGATACAATAGAGGAAGCAAAAATAGTACAGTCAGATTATATAAGCGAATATCAATTAGGTGGTGGAAACTGGTGTGGTGGTAACATTTACAAAGATAAAAGAATCATTGCATATATGAGTTATAATGGGCGTATTTGGGGGAGTTCCACAGGCATTTATGACCCCAACAATAAAGAGATTACAGGAGAACTTTCCTAATGAATATAATGAAAATTCTTGTTGCATGTGAAGAAAGTCAAATAGTTACAAAGGCTTTTAGGGATAAGGGCCATGAAGCATATTCCTGTGATATACTACCAACTTCAGGAGCCAATCCAGAATGGCATATCCAAACAGATATAAAATTTTATTTAGGTAATGTAAAAGAAAAATGGGACATGTTAATTGCTTTTCCACCATGCACATACATTTGCGGTTCTGGTTGGTTTAGATCGGTTCATGATCCAGAACGAATGAAAAAATCTGTTGAAGCTATAGAGTTTGTAAAATACTTATGGGGTCAAGATATCCCAAAGATATGTATAGAAAATCCAGTAGGTAAACTTTCTTCTGAAATAAGAAAACCTAATCAGTATATACAGCCACATTGGTTTGGTGATGATGCATCCAAAAAGACAGGACTATGGCTAAAAGGATTGCCAGAACTTAAGAGAACAAAACAAGTACCACCAAGAATTGTTGAGGTAAATGGTAAGAAGTACAAAAGGTGGGCTAATCAAACAGATTCAGGACAAAATAATTTAGGGCCGTCAAAAGACAGAGCTTTATTAAGAAGTAAAACTTATCCGGGTATAGCCGATTGTATGGCTGAAACATGGGGTTAAATCATGAAAAATATAATAGATGAAATAATTAATAGAGGTAAGGCGCTTGTGACATTTAAAGATATAAAAGAGATCTTTAACATTAACATGCAGCCAGGAAATGAGTTTTCCTCATGCTTCTTAGAAGCAGAGGAGAATGGAAAAGACCATTATAGCTTAACTATAGGGTATGATAATGGGGAGAATTGGAAAGAACTTAAAAAGGTAAAAGTTAAAGACATGTTCTTTCGCAGGTTACAGAGAGAAAAAGAGTCATTAATAAGTTTTAGGGGTGTAATGTGGTGTAAATCATGAGTGATTCAGCTATAGAAAACTTTTTAAAAAGGGTTAACAAAGATTTTATTAAATATGGCATACATGAAATAATAAGATATACACCCCCAAAAAGGCATACAAACCATAAATTCAATTGTAAATGTGGGAAAAGAGAGTTTTATTCTTCAGTGTATTCAACAGGTATTTTTGAACCATCAACACTATGCAAAACATGCTTTGTAGAATGGCTAAAAACCAATGATACACCTAATTTTATAAACAGAAGGTATTTAATCATACCTCGTATAAATACTCTGAACTACATAGCAAAGCATATTTACAAAGTAAAATGCAATGGCCTGTGAATTCTTAAGAATATTCAACTAATTATAGCTATTATTTATCTAAAAGGGGTTAAAACAATATGAAAACTTTAAACTTTTATGAAGTAATGCAAAACATGGACAGCACTGAGGGAAGAGGACCAATAAAAGGCACAGGCATTGCTTTTGAAACTAAAGATGCTGCAATTGAGTTCTGCAACTCTAAAAGATATGAAAAGTATGCTGTTATGGGGGTTGTAAGTGGTAAAGATGGCCATTTTAATGTTGAAAAGAGACCTATGTTTATTTTTTCAAATATGGTTGACTATGGCGGAGAAAGCTCTTGAAAAGCTTAGTGATAAAGAAATTTCTGCAATAAAGAATTATTTTAAACAAAGATAACTTGACAAGATAATAATACATGTAGTATAGTAGTATTCAAGACAAACAATCAAACAAACTCAGGAGATTAAAACAATGAAAGAAGTTATAGAAAGAGCATACAATCATAGAAACTTTATCAACCATACACCAATTGAACTTGAGTTCACAGAAAATGATACATGTTTTGAATACTCAGAAAACCCTGAACTACTAAAGGAAATATTAAAAGATACTAAAATAACAGTCAAACGTGGTGGAACAGAAGAAAGAATGGTGGCAGGAAGTAAAAACTATTATCACTATATAGAGATTGAAAGAGATGGAAATACCAGATTTTACTGGAATGAAATTTACCAAGATGCTGCTTTTAAATATTCCAGTTCTGTACATGATTATGAGCAGCTTAACAAAGGTAAAGAAGGACCGGTTAACAATTTCCTATATTCAATATTGTCCTGTATAGGCTCAGATTACCACACAAATATTGAGAATTACCCCACTTTTGAGGATTTTTGCAATGACTTTGGTTATGATCAATATGAGGATGGTTTTGAAAACCCAGAGAGCTTAGAACTTTATAATCAGTGCATTGCGCATGCTGACGGACTAAAGGAAGTATTCACACCTGAAGAGATAGAAAGCTTTCCGTCATAAAATAAAACATATGGGGCTACTGGCGTGTGGTCGCAACACTGAGGGTTCGATTCCCTCAAGCCCCCTAACTAATAACCACACGGTAGCTGTTTTTCTTGATGGTGATTACCTTGATACATTACACGTTGAAAATCAAGATGAACAGTACTCAAAAGGTAATTCCCCGACTGAAAGTTTTAAAAGAAGTGAGTGGAAAAAAGTTTTTAAATTTTGCCCTGACTGTGGAAAAAGGATTGACAGCAAATTGAGGAAGGAGCTTGAAAGCTGGTTATGATTATTTATAAACTAAATGATACAGGACTCTGTAAAATAAAGCTTAACTTTAGTACAGACGAAACAATAATTGACCACCATGTAAGAAAACAACTCAAAAAGGGTGAGCATTATAGGTTTATAGAGTCAGTAGGAACAGTTAATAACAAAGTAATACACAGACACGTAAAACTATTTTTCAAAGATAATGAGCACTATATTGAGTTCTTTCATAAGAAATTCATTAGGCACTTTGAGAAAATTAAAACACCACCACCGTTAACGAGGCATATAACAAATGAAGTGAGGTTAAAATAAAATGAAATGCAATCACATAATAGCTGTTTTTAGTAAATGTAGTAGTTATATTGAAACACTACACACTGAAAATCAGGATGAACAATATATAAAAGGTCATTCACCTTCAGAAAGATTTGAAAAAAGCGAGTGATTGGTTTTAAGTTTTGCCCTGATTGTGGAAAAAGGATTAACAAAAAAGATAAAGGGAAACACCATGAAACTATTTGAAAAGTTCTTTAAAAAGCCAGTAGTAAGAGAAAAACATGTAGTAAGAGAAAAACATAGGTTTTATAAATCACGAAAAAAGTTACATAGTAATATCACTTTGTTGGATACCGAAAAACAAGGCTATAACTTAGACCAGAACGAGTTTTTTATAGCGATACATCACACTTTTTTTCTTTTCAACCAATAACAGAAGAAGAGTATAACAAAATTTTATCTGAAAACGTCAAATGCAATTGTGAAATAGGATCAGGACGACCCGAAATAATAGTAGTTGAAACATATGATTTAAAGGAGTTAACACAGGAATTTTTTCCAGAATATACCCATGTACCAGTTCAAGAGGAGTATTTAAGCCAAAATGGTAGTGTTGTATGCACAATGTTTCATAAAAAAGCATGTATAAAATGCAAAACATGCATGGATGAAAAGGAAGAAGCAATAGCACATATTAAAAAATTTGTTGATTATGAAAAAAAGATAGAAGAAGAAAAGGAAATGGCAAAAAAGATATGTAACAAACCATAAATGGAGTGAGGTTAAAATGACATATAGAGAACAGGTTTTTACAAATATGATGTTAGACCATCTTAATTTAAGCAAAAATAGTAAGGAATTAGAAGCTATTTTTAACCGGATGGATAGCGAAATTAAAAGTAAACCACAAGCAGGACCACTAAATAACACAAAGGTACAAGGAGTTTATAGGCTAAAAAGTGGTAAATTCATTGCAAAGATAGTGGTGGATGGTGTCAAAATACACTTAGGAACTTTTGAGCCACATGAATTTAGTCTTGCAGTAATGGCAAGATACAAGGCTGAAAAAGGCTATACATTCAATATGAACTGTTCTCCAGCTGAAACATATTTAAGGGGCAAAGGGCTATTATAAAATGAAAACAATTAAAAAGACTGTCAAAATATCTACATCAAGTGAAATTAATAGAGATGATCCAATAAAACTATTAAAACTACCTGAAGATGCTGAAATTTTTGTTAATGTGCCTGGTGGTGGGGATTGGTCAAATATGAGATTAGATATTGGTGAGGATTCTAATATATTTATAAGACATAGTGAAACCAAGACCGAAGAATGTAGAGAGGAAATTGCAGAAGAAATTAACAAAACTAAATAAAGGAGAACCAAAGCATGTCACATTTTACAGTACTAGTAATTGGAGATAACCCAGAAGAGCAGCTTGCACCATATCATGAGTTTGAGTGTACAGGAGTTGATAATGAGTATGTAAAGGAAATTGATGAAACAGAGCAGTACCTAACAGAGTATAATGAAGGAACCAGAAGTATGTATGTGGATGGTAAAGGAAATTCCTTTCCCACATATGATGACAAATTTTATAGGGAACCTACTGAAGAGGAAAAAGAACATATTGGGATAGGATGGGATGGGAAAGTGCCATACACTTTAAAAGACTGGGGAGATGGTAAAGGTTACAGACCTAAAGTAAAGTATATTCCTGAAGGGTACACAGAAAAGGAAATTCCCATTCCAGAACTTTATACTTTCTGTGAATACTTAATGGGCTATGTTGAAATGAACCCACTAATTGAAGGAAATCCTGTAAATGAGGAGCATAAATACAGTTATTTTACAAGTGATAAAAATAAAAATGTTCTCAAAGTAATAAACAAAACAAACCCTGATTCAAAATGGGATTGGTATCAGTTAGGCGGACGTTGGGCAGGGTATTTTAAGCTGAAGGAAATTAAAAAACCCTCATGTGGTCTAAAAGGGGCAACACCTCAGTTTGTTGAAGGGATCATGGGAGAAAAGAGTTGGGCTTCTTCTAATGAAACAGGAGAAGGATTTTGTGACTCAACCACTAAAGGAAATATTGATTTTGATAGTATGAGGAATTTGGCAGGGGAAGAAGCTTCTGAAAAATATGATGAAGTTATAGAGATTGTAGGAAATACCCCAGTTAATGAACCATGGAAGTTTTTTCTTTATAAGTACTATGGAGATAACAAGGTTGAAGGCTACACAAGAGACATGGCAATTGAGGAGTATGACTCTCAGGAAAGAGTGAAAACCTGGAAGGAAAAAAGCAAAGATCCTTTTCTGTCAGTAGATGACTTTAATATCCCAAAAGAGCAGTATGTAGCCAATGCAAGAAATAGAGCATGCACAACTTTTGCAGTTGTTAAAGATAGTAAATGGTATGAAAAAGGCGAAATGGGATGGTGGTCATGTGTTACAGATGAAAAAGAGCAAAGTGACTGGAATGAGGAATTTAACAAGCTCATAGACTCCGTTCCTAATGATACACTTTTAAGTGTTTATGATTGCCACATATAGAGAGGAGCTATGAGAGTGAATTACTTAACCAAATTATTTGATGCGCATGGTGTTGAACATGTTTATTTCAGAGCAATAGACCATGGAGTTGTTGAGATTGTAGTAATCGGTGGTGATGAGTATGAGATCGCAAAGGAAATTGCTTATATTGTACCTGCTGGTGTATCTTTTGAGGGAGATAGCTATGTGGATGTAGAAATCTGGGATGGGTACATTATAACTGTAAATTTCTCAAGGAATTTGGATGGTGGAGCATTATTAAAAAATGAATATATTAAAATAGTGGAGGAAAATTGAAAACATACAGAATAGAGCAAATAGCTTCCTCAATGAATGGTACTCAGGTTTATGAATGTGAAGCAGAGTCAAAGGAAGAAGCCCTTGAAAAATTCAATAAAGGAAAAGGATTTTTTATAACAGAGGAATTGGAGATAACAGATTCCCATCCAAATAAATTGTCTGATATTGAAGAGATAGAACCATGGGATAAAGCAGAATGTAATATCTGTGGGGATGAAATCTTTTACACTGGTGAATACTGGGAGCATACTAACCACTTTTATCCACATTATGCAAACCCAAAATTTCCTAAATTTGTAAAATATAAATGTACCACATTAGTGATAGAGAAAGTAGAAGGTGATGAAGCAACTTATTACAGGAATGCAGGTAATTGGGACTTAACCGCAGAGTTTATACATGGGAAACTCAAAGCAAAGCAGCTCTCTAATGGTGAAAAAGTTGATATAATTTTAGAAACATTAACTGAAGAAGAATTTAAAAAGGAAAATTAAAATGGAAATTGTATATTTTAAAGCTGACAAAAAGCATTCAAAGAAAGTCTTTAACAAGTGGAAGAAAACTCGTGTGGTAGGAAATGTTAAGCTTACACAGATGACTGAAAAGTATGGTTCTGATGGGCTGTATATGTCAGGAAATATAATAAACGGATACATTAAAAAAGGTCATTTAAGAGAAGCTGCAAGAGGATTCAATACTGAAGCTAAGAATGATATTGAATCAGGAAAGTACACTTTATTTGCACCGGATAAAAGATTTAAAGAGGGTAAGGAATTTATTGAACTTGCAGAGGAATATCTAAACATCTCTTCCAAAAACCCCATATTTTCAGAGTACATGGTAAGAGAACTTAACATAGATAGAAGAATGTCTGGTGAGCATAAGCATTCTACAACTGGATTAGCTATGTACAGCTCTGTTGCAGGATTCATGGGAGGGCATATTGTTCTAAAAGTACCAACTGATAAAGATAACCCAGTACCCGAACTTGAAAACTTCAAAAGGATTAAGAAGTCAGAGTTTATAAAAATTACGGAGGAAGGGTGAAATGCCAACATGCAAGGAATGTGGTTCTGAACTACGCAGACCAGTTGGTTATTGTCTTAAATGCTTTACTAAGCTACCTAAAAAAGAACAAAAGGAATTGCTTAAAAAGTTAGACCATATAAAAACAATGGAGGAAAAATGAGTGAACCAAACAAATTCGAAATGCCAGATAGAGTCATTGAAGTACTGATCATATGTGCAACAATATTAAGCATTGTTTTTGTAGGGGACCCAGACATATGTGATGCTATTATAAAAAATTTAATGACCTTTTAGATTGACATTAAATAATACATGTAGTATAATACAATTAAAGGAGAATGCTGATGAAGATAAGTAACTTATTGATAATTTTAGTGTTTATTGCTTGTACTACATTTATTATTGACTCATGTAATAGAGAGCTACCTGTAGCATACTTTAGTGCAAGCTCCCTCAAATGTGTAGTGGTTAAGTACCAAGGAAAGAGATTCCCCTGCTCATCAATAATTAATGGAAAGTTTGAAAGGTATAATAAAATATGGATAAAGTAGCAAAGTGTAATCAATGTGGGAAGGAAATAGTTTTTAATGAGAACAAAGGATATTGGGAGCATGTAGGAAAGTTTAACCCAAGGCAACCCAGGATCACCACAAGCCAAAGAAAAGGGTTGCACATGCCCCAGTATGGATAACGCCCACGGTAGGGGCTATTTAGGCGGCGTTTCCGGGGATGATGGCAAGCAAGTATTTGTTGTTAATGGGAATTGCCCACTACATGGAGAAGAGAATGGAAATACTTGAAAAGATTGACAAGACAAGGCAGTATCTAAACTATATTGAAGAGCATGTCTTAAATGTTCAAAAGGCATGGAAAGTTCTCCAAGAACACTAAAGGAAATTTAAAATGAAAGATTATGTAGTTAAATTTGAGACACATGGTAAATGTTACACACATGTAATGGTTTCAGGTAAAGATATGAGCAAAGAGAAAGCGGAAAGAAAGGCTGTAGACTATGCTAATGATATTGGTATGATATATGTTAAAATAGATGAAGTTTACCAAGCAAATAAGGAGAGCTAACATGAAGAAAATAATTTTTACACTAATGATTGTAATATTTTTGGCTACACCGGCTTTTTGTGAAGATATGAAAGTTGTAAAAACTAAATTCTACTTTGGCCCAGACACATGGCTCGGTCCAGCACCAAGAGCGAAAGTGACTCTTGAAAACTTGACTGATACAGCGGTAAAAACTATTACATGCTCCGCAGTATTGATAACTCCAGGTAGGACTTATCCTTGGGCGCAAGGTCGTTTTACAATCAATATAAGAGGTGGTGTTGAACCAAAGGAAACAAGAACTATTGATGTGAATTTAGGCTATACAGGAGACTTTTCAACTGCATCCATACATAAAGGTGCAGTACTTAACATCTATGTAGTGAGTATGAGGTAAAAATATGAGTGATCCAGTTCCAATAATTAGAAGACCAAATTTTTTTAGATACAAATTAAGTGGTATCAGGAAAAATTATGAAGCACATGGTGAATACTACCATTCATTTTCTATTGTATATAAATATTTAAGAGTGAGCACATTTTTTAAGAAAAAAGGCTGGTGCTACAGGGAAAAGAAAATATTTGTACCAAAAATTGTTAATAACCTATTGAAGCTATTTTTTGGAAAAACCTACTATTCAGTGTATAGATTAGAGGAAGGTGGCCATGGATATTGTTCAGAAATGGTGGACAAGAAAACAGCGAAAAGGTATGTTAAAGAATATAAAATAGAGGGCTGTACTGATATCCACATCTCTGAAAAGGAGAGAAAATACTCCGGTTGGTTGTGGGTTACTAAGAAGGAACAAAAGATTGAAGATGCTATTTTCAATTTCCATTTAAATATGTGGAGTTAATGGAGTACAAAATATGCCAGAGAGCGAATTAATAAGAGGATTTATATCAGGATTTTTTTCTTGCACAACATTATTGTTGATAGGGTTAGCCATTATCATTTATCAAAGGGGGAGATAAATAGTATGGATATACAGGAGCATAAGGAAATATCAGAAAAAATAGAGCAAAAAATAATGACCTATTTAAAAGAAGCACCAGAGAAAATACCACACAGTGATAAAGGTTGGAAGGCATTAACACAAGAGTATAATGAAATTGATAAAGCACTACAGGATATGTATCTACTTGGTACAGGGTGGATAAGAATTACTAAGGATGGAGTAGAGCATATGCCAACTGAAAATATTACAATATCTTTTGATAAGGAGAGAAATAAATAATTGATTGAAGGAATTAATGTTTTATCACTAAGAGACAATGTATCTGGTATACAGTTAGCACTTCAGAGAGCAGGAATAATAGTAAATAAATATTTTGCAACTGAAAATGATCTATCAGTAAGAAGAATAGCACTCAAAAATTTCCCCAATACAATATATCTTGGTGAAACTGATGAGTTAGAACAAAAATTGCACAAGCTACCAAAAATCCATTTGCTATGTGGCTCACGACTGGCAACTACATTTGAGAACAGAGGAAAATATTTCTATTTTGACCATCCTAAGTCATATGATTTTTTCCTATTCCTAAGATTAAGATCCATCCTGAAACCTAATTATTTTTTCCTTGAAAGCCAAAGACTACGCCCACCAACAATCCTTAGATATGTTAGTGATTTTATTGGTAGAAGATATAGGAAAATAAATTCAAGCCTGGTATCTGCTCAAAATAAAACGAGATATTTTTGGACAGATCTTCCTGTAAGGGGCAAACCTGAAGATAAAGGCTTAAAATTAAAAGACATACTTATCAAAGATGATTCAAGATATGACTATTTAATTAGTAAATACCAGGAAAACAGGTTAATGAATTATGAGAAACAAGGAAGATCTCTTTGGGTTAACAGCTCTAAATGGTGGGATGATAAAGCAAGACCTGCAACAGCAGTTGACACATGCTTTCAAGATTGTTTACAAGATCATGACTGCAAAAGGAAATTTTCACCAGTTGAATATGAGAGATTACAGAATTTCCCAGATGATTACTCCAAAGTTAATGGCCTTAAAGCCAGGAAAAGAAGGGGGGCCATAGGGCAAAGTGTCACAGTAGACATTGCAGCACATTTTTTTAAGTACATACCACCAGTAATAGAAACAGAAGAAGATCTATTCCTATTACTGGTTTTTCTGTTAGTGCTAATGGTAATCATCATAATTATTATCTAAAATAGTTTATTAAAAATTGTTTTTGCATGGGAGAGCTTTGGTATAACGAAAACCCTTTTACCCCGGAATTCTTTTTTACCACTTTGTTTTTCAAGTATACCAAACTCTTTTATATCCTTTTTAAATTTAACTTTTCCTCCCTTGTACCTATTACCAAGATCTGACACAAAGTCCTTAAATTGTTCCAGTAAATCTTCTTTTAAGATCTCAACATCATCACCTTCCCAGTCCTCTTCATTAATAGGATAAGGTAGGGCTTCTTCTTCTAAGGACTCATACCACCATTTCTGAACATAACTCATTGAGTTTTTCTGCTGATCCATTAAAGCATCAGTTTTTGGTATGTTTGTTCTTGGATGCCAGCCCTCAATATCTCTTGCAAGCATTTGGAATAGAAAAGCTTCATAACCACCCTTATTAAGTTGTCTGTAAAGTTTGTTGAAAAAAGTATGGTTGTTCATATATTTTTCAGTAACTTTTATTGCAAATAATCTTCTTTCATCTCCCATACTTGCATCAAAAACCCAATCTTCATTTGAGGAAATCATGACAGACATTCTATTTTTTAAAACTTCTGGTGTTTTTCTCTTTTCTTCAATAGGAATTGTACTATCTGTAATCATTGATTTTAATTTGTTACCTGCTCGCTTATCCCCACCCCAGAAGGATTCTTCGACTCTTAAGAATAATCTGTTCTTTAAATGGCCCTGAAATCTTCCGGTTAATAGCTCTGGAGCATTGACAAGAAAGGAATGATGTCCTAAGATATGTCCGATAGTCTCACTTAAAGTAGATTTTCCGGTTCCTTTTTTTCCGGTCATTGCCGTTGCTACCTCGGCGGGTAAGTGTGGTTTTTGGAAGGAAAAAGCGATCCAGTTAAGGAGATACTCATGTGTCTCCTTATCCCCACCACATAAACCATCTTTAATAAGTTTATCCAAATAACTGCAGTCACCTTTTTTTGGCTCTACAGAAAAACCTTTCCATAAATTTAAATTTCCGCCCACATTGCTAAGAGGTTTTTTTGAAGGATCAAAAATTATACCCCTATATTCTCTTCTGTCCTTATGTTTTAACCAGAAACTACCAATATCAATCGGTTTCTTAGCATCCGGTATCATAATTTCTTTGTTTTCATGAAACAGGACAAAATCTTTTCTTGACATCCTTCTAATAACTTCACCATTTTCAGGGCAGTTATGGAAATTATATATTTCAACTCCTGAGTTATCCTGGACAACTGCAAACTCTTTATTAATTTCTCTTACAAGCTCTAACTGTGGGTTGGTGTCCTTTGGGGGGTCAAACCCCAAGAGATCTTCCTCTTCAACATCAAACCCTAAAAGGTCTTCCTCTTCAATGTCAAACCCTAACAGGTCTTCATCTTCAAGTAGGTCATCTGGGAATTGATATTCAGCAGTTGCAGCCCCTGCATCATTAACAGCATATTTTGCAGCGTTTTCTCCAAAAACTACCAACTCTTCCATGTCCCATGGTGGCTCGCATCTGTCATTCCAACCAGATTCCATCATACATTCAGCAATCTTATCTGGCGTAAGACCATATTCATGGAGTTGAGCAGCTACACCATATGCATTATTATTACCACCCTGTTCATCTATACTAATAGGTGCATCATTTTCAAGATACTCCATCGCAGCAGAAATGCTGGCATCAGTATCAAGGTCTATTAATGATGGTCTATCATCTCTATTTTTTGTATTTGGCACACCTAAATATTCAATTAACCATTCAGGTGCTTCAGCTATCTCTGCTCTATTTTTCCAAGTATATTTACCAAGTATTTTTGATGGTGGAGCAACCACATATCCACCAACACTCCTTATATCTATATGCTCAAACTTATTTTTTACACTGTTTTTGGTTTTTCCCCAGAAATAGTAATGGAATTTGTTACCCTGTGTCCTTGCTATCTTGGTTTTGGGTAACTCTTCTCCATGGATGAGATCAATTTCCCACATACCCTCTTCAGGATCAGTATGGTCAACATCAAGGACAACCAGATTTGATTTTCCACAATCAACAGCTAACCCGTATCCAGCTCTTTTCCATTTATTTATTGTTTTTTGGTCATTGGTACTTATTTTTTGCCAGTCATTAAAAGCTGGTGACTTAGCAAGTTGGATAAATTTTTTGGAAATCTCTGGATCTGAACTATTAATTTTTTCAAAAACTGGTTTTTTCAAAGGGAAATAAAAAAGACTGTTACTCATAACCCTCTCCTTTAGCTATTCTGATTAAATCACGTATGAAGCTTGACCTACTGGCTCTAACTGGTGGACCTTCATCATTTCTTTTTCGCACACAATTGTCAACGTAATTTGCATCACTCTTATCAATTTTCATATTTATTAGAACAAAACCTTGCTTTTTTGAATCTGCCATAATAACCTTTTTAAATCTCCTTTTTATTAAGTGGATGAATCTTACCTTTTATTAAATCAACTATACAATTTATTTTAAACTATGTAAAGAAATTTCTTTACAAATGCTTTTCCTTGTGCTATAAATAGCTCATGTCGTTTCAAACATTAACTAATATTTTTAAAGGAGTAACAGAACTATGGAAGACAGTAAAAAAGCAGCAATACTAAGACTAATCGGAGATTGTGTTTTAGAGATTGCAGGTCAATTAGGTGGTGAGGGTCCAGTTAAAACAAAAAAGGAAAAACCAGAAGTTAAGAAGGAAGTTAAGAAGGAAGTTAAGAAGGAAGTTAAGAAGGAAGTTAAGAAAGAAGATAAGAAGGAAGTTAAGAAAGAAGATAAGAAGGAAGTTAAGAAAGAAGATAAGAAAAAAACAGATCTTAATAAAGATGATGAGATGGAAAAAAGAAAAGATGAGATCAATGAAGTAGTTATGGCGAAGAAAGAGCAGGATGGTATTGCTGCGGTAAAGGAAATCTTTGCAAGCTTTGATGCAAAGAAATTCGGTGATATTCCAGTTGAACAGTGGGATGATGCACTTGCAGCATTAAAGGAAGGTGTTGAATAAATGACTGCCCATGCTAAAAAAAGTCCGTCTGATTCTTCACGATGGATAAACTGCCCAGGCTGTTTCCAGGAAGAGAAGAGATTAAGGTCTTTAGGTCTTATTAAAGAAGACCAAGCATCCTTCCATGCACAAGAAGGTACAGCAGCACATGGTTTAGTTGAGATCATAGTTGAAAGAATTATTGATGGTGAATTTAAAATTGATGCATCTAAGTATTTAGGTAGGGTAATAACAGTTGATAAAAAAGGCAATATCTCTATCCTTAATAAAGGTGTTAAAATTGTAGAAAAAAATGTTGATATCTTTGAAATTGATGAGGAAATGGTTGAGAATTGTAATGTGTTTATCAACTATTTTAAAGACTTAGTACTTGGATTTACTGGGTTAAAAAGGAATCCTACCAAACCACTTAGTGACTATGGGATTGATGTTGAAACTGAAATAAAAGTAAAGCTTTCAGCATATGGCCTTGATGATATTTTTGGTCATCTCGATCTCCGTGTAACTTATGGTGGCAAAGTTTATATAATTGACTTTAAGTATGGTAAACATGTTCCAGTTTATGCAGAAGATAATACCCAGTTAATCATCTATGCCCTACCAGTTTGCAAAGACACTGACATAGAAGAAGTTTACATTGTCATAATTCAACCAAGGTGTTTTCAAGTAGAACCAGTTCAGATATGGGAAACTACACCAGAACACCTAAATGATTGGGCAAATGATGTTTTAATTCCTGTATCAAAAGCCATTGACAAAAGCACAACTAAGTTAGTTGCTGGTGATAAACAGTGTAAATGGTGTAGGTGCGCTGGTCACTGTAGTGCAGCAGAAGAGTATTCTTTAATAGAAGTCCAGAATGAATTTCCAGATGAACTTTTAAGTGATGATGAGATCTTGGATGTTGTAGAGAATTTTTCAATTGATAGGTTATCAGCTTTCATGAAAAAAATTCCTTTTATTAATAACATTATTAAAAATGTTAAACAAAAAGCAACAGAAGTTGCATTAGGGGGTGAAAAGCTTGAAGGATTCAAATTAGTTGAAGGTAAAACCAATAGAGTCTGGATAGATGAAGAAGAAATTGAAGCATTTTTGAAAAAGAGTAGGGTTAAACTTAAAGATTTTCAGGTTGTCAAGATCAAAAGTCCTGCACAGCTTGAAAAGATTAAAAAGTTAAAAGGCAAACTTGATGATTATATCACAAAACCAACTGGCGGTCCGACTCTGGTCCCAGTTAGTGATAGAAGAAAAGAGCTTGTCTTGCAAATTGAAGCAGTTGAAGCAGAAATTGACGAATTCCTTGAAGACGATGACGACGATTTATTAGGATTTTAAGTAAATAAGATAATAAGGAGAGATAAAAATGAGTAAGAATGTAAAGCACACACCAGTTTTTAGAGTTTCATACCCAAATGTATTTACAAAAGATAAGTATGACAGGTACTCCATAACAGCAATTTTTAATACTGATGAAATGCGGGATAAAGATATAAAAGCTCTTGAAAAACTTGAAGAGTATGCAGCTAAAGTTGCAAAGGAATTTTTCAAAAAAGATATAAAAACTTTGAGAAAAAATCCGAACTTCAAATGGCCTTTCCGGGATGGTGCTGAAAAAGAAGGTACTGATGGTTATGGAGAAGGTGTTGTTTTCTTTTCAATGAGCAACAGAAAGAAAAAACCAAACATCTTAAACAGACAAAAAGAACATATTTATGATGAAGATGAATTTTATGCAGGTTGTTATGCAATAGCATCTATTTCCTGCTATGCATACAAAAATGAAGGTCAGGGAGTTGCATTTGGTTTAAATAACCTTTTTAAAGTTAAAGAGGGTGCATCATTTGGTTTCTCTTCAAAAGCAGAAGACGACTTTGAAGATATTAGCGAAGACATGCTACCAGATGATGACTATGAGGATGATGACGATCTGGTTTAAATAAAAGAACCCCCTAAAGGATCGGTCTTTAGGGGGTTCAATTAATGGAGAACCATGCTGATTTGAAATTGCTTCATGGTAATATATTATAATAATTACCGTTTTGTCAAATTAAAGGAGTTAACCATGCTAAGATTTAAATTTTTTAAACGTTGTTTTGGTATTTCCCTTTTACACATAATTGCCTTTTGTACATTAAACTATCCTTCAATATATTTCTTTATAAGTGCATTCACATTTATATGCATATTTTATTTTGCATATATCTATAGTGAAAGAAAGCCAATTAGTTTTGACATTGAGCAAATGAAAATCAAAAGCGACCAATATATTAAAGAGAAAAGAGATGCACAATCCAAAATGCAATAAGGAGTAGATAGTATGGGAATGAGTATACATATTGTAGGTGTTAGGCCTAAAAATGAAAAATATAAAGAAATGGAAAAAATCTGGAATTTGTGCCTGGAAAATAGGATCAGCATACCAGTTGAGGTGGAAGAGTTTTTTAACGGGGAAAGACCAGGTGAGGATATATTGGTAGATTTGGAAAAGCTTGCTTCAGAACATAGGAGTGATACAGAAGATGGGTTTGAGATAAAAGTAAAAGATATCCCAGAAGGTATTGAATCTATAAGATTTTTCAATTCTTATTAAAGAGGTAAAACAATGAAAAATGTATTTATATTAAATGGTCCACCACAATCAGGGAAAGATGCAATAGCTGATTATTGTGTGGCAAAAGAAAATAGTATTGATAAAGTTGAATCAAACCAATCACTCATAGATCTTGCATGCAATATATCCGGAATTGGCATGGATGAATGGTATGAGAGATATGATGATAAGAAAGATGGATTTTCTATTAAAGATAAACCATGGGAAAAATTGCAGGAGAAGACTCAAAGAGAGTTTTTGATTCACATATCAGAAGAACTTTGTAAACCATTTTTAGGAAAAAATTTCTTTGTTAAAAAGATGGTAAGACAGATCCTTTCCAAGAAAAATGAAAATATAATTTTAGTAGGATTAGGTTTTCAAGAGGAACTGGAATATCTGCTTAATCATCCAGAAATAAATGTAAATCTGAATCATGTTTACAGAGATGGATGTAACTTTGATAATGATTCAAGAGGCTATCTATACAGCAAAGCATGTTATGCAATTTATAACAATGATACCATTGAGCAAGCTGGTGACCTACTTTTAACCAGAAGAAGCACCATTAGTAAAATGAAAAAGGATGTTAACTATTTCAGCCCAATACATACAGAAGCTGATTTCGCACTGGGTGGAACTGATACAGAGAAATTAGTTAACATTGAAATTATTATAGATAGGAGTAGTGCAATATCTTTTGACATTTTCCATTACATGGATGCAGAGATTAAAGAAATAACAAAGCATTATAAAGAAAAAATTAAAGAGTTAACAGCCTGGGGATTAACCGAAAAAGACAGGAAATTTTTAGGTGAATTTCACCGGGAGATAGCAGAGGCAAAAGACCATGACTAAACTAAAATATGACTGTGGGGATTGCAGAGTAGAGCCTTTTTGTGAAAAAGTTGAATACTCTTATGACATACGCGGAGATATCTACAAAAATGAGATTTGTAATGGTTTCTCACAAACAATGGTATCCGAAATTAAATATCTCCGTGAAGAGTTAATTAATGCACATGGGCAAATTGACAGATGCCTTGATGATTTAACAAAATCAGAACTCCGAGATGTTGCTACTGCATGGGAAAGTGGGGGTGTGTGATGGGTGTTGATTATGAACTAATGTTTTTAGATGAGTTTGACTGGGGGTATTTAAATATGAATGGTCCTGAAGAAATAATACAAAAAGTAAAAGAGATTATGCCATCTGCTGAATTAATTTGTAAGTCATATGGGATGTTAATATTTAACTGTGGCACTGGTGTGCATAGGATGCACCCTGATAATTTTATAGATAAAATAAAATATGACAGATTGCTTTACCGCGATGATTTAAACTTACTTGCATGGCAAGATGCAGAAAATTTTAGGTCCCCATTATGATTACTATGGATTATGAAATAAGATCTCCAGTTATGTTAAGGGGTTCGAACAGTAGAGGTTCATGGGTCTACTCAGAACATCCTTTAACGCAACCAATATGCCTTGCATACTCTTTAGGTGAGACAGATGAGCCAAAAGTATGGATTCCAGATTGGGTAGAGAAGATCTTAGCAAAAGCATATGACATTCATGAGTTTGAATGGTTGACAGATAACCCAGTAGATCTTTTTGAAGCAATTGAAAATGGGGATCTTGTTGAAGCACATAACAGTTTCTTTGAAAGGGTGAACTGGAACCATATTTCAGTACCAAGATATAACTGGCCAGAGATAGCTCATGAACAGTGGAGATGTTCTGCAGCTCGTGCAGCATCATTGTCACTTCCAAGAAAGATGGAAAAGCTTGCACAAGTACTTGGTGTAAAAGAACAAAAGGATCTTGATGGCCATAAGACCATGCTCAAGATAACCAAACCAAGGAAGCCATTGAAAGCTGAAAGAGATCTACTTGGGAAAGAAATAGCTGATAAAATGGTTTTCTGGCATGAAATTCCTGAAGAGTACATGAAAGTTATTGAATATTGTCGTCAGGATGTGCGAACTGAAAGGTCTATCTCTAAAAAACTTGGTAGTCTGCCAAAAGTAGAATTAAAAATATGGCAAGTTGACCAGACAATTAACATGAGAGGTATGGCAGTTGACATTAACCTTGCAAAAATTGCTCTTGAAATTGAAGCTGTTGAGAAACAAAAGTTAGAAAAGTTAGCAGCTAAAGCATCCAATAATTATGGTCTTGACGGGGAAACAATTAGACTTTCCCAAAGAGATAAAATAAGAAACTGGATACTGGCTCAAGGTGTTGACATACCTAACATGCAAGCAGGAACGTTAGAGGATTTTCTTAAAAAAGATATCCCTGAACATGTCAAAACTGTCATTGAGTGCAAGAAAGATTCCTCTAAAACTGCAATTAAAAAGTATGATGCAATAATGAGAATGCATGGATCTGACAAGAGAATTCATGACCATCTTATGTATGCTGGTGCAGGTCCGGGAAGATGGACAGGAAGAGGTGTGCAGACTCAGAATCTCATAAGGGGTAAAATGATCCACCCTGAAATTACTTGTCAGTTAATTTTAGATGGTGATTTTGACATGTTGGAGCTAATACTATATGGACCTCAGAAAAGATTAGACCTGATAGCCTGGTCTGTTAGAGGTGCTTTCATAGCTTCAGAAGGAAGAGACTTAATTGCAGGAGATTATGCATCAATTGAAGCAAGAGGTGTCATGTGGCTTGCTCATATTGATTCAGCAATAAAAGCTTTTCAGGCTGGACAAGATATTTATGTTGTAATGGCAGCAGAAATATTTGGTGTGCCAGTAGAATCAATAGACAAAAATACACAAGATGGTGCATTCAAAAGATTTGTTGGTAAACAGGCAGTACTTGGTCTTGGGTACAATATGGGTTGGAAGAAGTTTATTGCTCAAAGTTTAACTTATGGAATCACTATTGAAGTAGAACTTGCAAAACTTGCGGTAAAAACTTACCGGGAAAAATATTCTCCAGTTGTGGACCTGTGGCATGAGTTAGAAAAATCTGCAATTAAAGCTGTAAAAAATCCTGGAATCCCTTTTAAAGTAAGCTATGTGACTTTTATAAAAAAGGGAATGTTTCTGTACTGCATACTACCAGTAGGTAGACCAATTGCATACTTTGATCCAAAGGTCAAAAAAGATAAAACTCCATGGGGCACACCAACTGATAAGCTCACCTACATGACTACTGTTACTGGTGGTAAGTGGGTAAGAACTGATACTTATGGTGGAAAAATGCTTGAGAATGTATGTCAGGGAACCTGCAGAGATATCATGGCATCTGCTGTTGTAGATTTGGAGCATAACTCAGTGTATGACCCAGTAAATACAGTACATGATGAAGCTATATGCGAAGTTGATGAGGATAAAGGGAGCATTGAAGAATTTGAATCTATCCTTTGTAAACCATTACCATGGGCAAAGGGCTTTCCAATTGCAGCATCTGCATGGAGAGGTAAAAGGTATAGGAAGGATTAATATTATGGCAGCAATTAAATGCAAAAATTGTAGTAATGTGAAAGAGGATCTTGAAGGGAACACATATTGTTTTGAAGAAATGTTTGATTCAGCAGAGGATGATTGGTTCCATGATGAGCAGGATGTAATTAACTATCTAAATGAAGATAGGTACTGCTCTAACTATATTAAAAAGGAGAATAAATAAAATGTCACACATAATGTTAGATATAGAAACACTAAGCACTACATCGAATTCACTTGTTCTGTCAATCGGAGCAGTGCCTTTTGACCTAAAATCTGTTTACAAGCCACATGGTGTGCATCTCACTTTAAATTGGCAGGAACAGCTTGATTTGGGCAGAGAAGTTAGCGAAAGCACTTTAAGATGGTGGTTGAATGGGTCTGAGAAAGCAAGAAAAGCAGTTTTAAGTGGTACTGGTAGCAAATTAAAACCTGCTTTAACCAAACTATCCGCAATGATTGAGAAGCATCTTGACAGGGACAGCGGTATCTGGGGTAAAGGACCAGATTTTGATGTTGTTATTGTCAACTCCCTTTTCAAAGCTGCAAAGATGCCTACCCCATGGAGTTTCTGGCAATCAAGAGATGTTAGAACTGCACTTATGTGTAGTGAAGCAAATGGTGTTAGCAAACCTAAAGGACATGTACCCCACAACGCATTATCTGATGCAATTTTCCAGGCAACTCAGGTAAGAAAGTTTCTTCAATTCGTAAAAAACGGTAATAGTGTTGTTGAAGAAGATGAAGGAGATGATGACCTGATATGAAAATTAAATGTGCAAAATGTGGTGGAGAACTTGATACTGGCTTTAGGTGTATTTCTTGTTGCCATAGCTCTATGGATTTGGCAGCAGAAAAAAGTGGGCAGACAATACAATCTTTTCATTTAGAAGTTACCCCTAAACTTTCTGCTTTTTTAGACCATAATTGTAGTGTTTCAAAAGACAAAGGTGGGGCAATTGGGGGTAGTCTAACTTATTGTTTCACTCCAACAACTCTTGGAGTGGTGGCTGAAGTCAAATGTGCATGTGGTAAGAAAATAGATCTAACTGATTATAGTTGGTAAGGGAGGTCATACATTGCTTAAAAATTTAGTAGATTTAGTTAAATACATTAAAGAAAATACATTAGTTAATCCAGATTACACAAAGACAGTAGGTATTTGGGACTTTAATGCAAATACAGTTAGGATAGCTATAGTTTTTCACCCAATATCAAAAGATGGGAAAGTCAAAACGTTTAGCAAGCATTTTTCTTTTTTAGAAATAGATACAATTGAGGATGAAATGTGGTTAATTAATAACTTTTGCAAGGAGCTAAACAAAAGATTCCATGAAATTTAAAACCAAGCCTTATGAGCATCAAGCTGATGAATATTATAAATATTGGAATCATTCTGCCAGAGCACTACTCTGGCAGATGAGGACAGGCAAGAGTAAGGCAGTCATAGATAGTGCTGCAAAGAATTTTGAAGAGGGGGTTTTAGATGGGGTCCTTGTCATAGCACCAAATGGTGTCCATGAAAACTGGATTAGGAAAGAATTCCCAAAGCACTGCCCTTTAGATTGGGTTGGCATATCATGGACCCAAAAAGCTAAAAGGAATAAAAGTTTCAAAGAAAAAATGCTTGATATTGTTAAGATAATTAGGTCAAGAAAGAAACTTGGTGTTGTAGCTGTAAATATTGAAGCTATCCCCCAAAAAGAAGCACAACAGCTATTTGGATCAATGATTGCTAATTCAAATATTGGCTTAGTTGTTGATGAGTCCCATAAGTTTGGTAACCCCACTGCAAAAAGGACAAAAAGATTGCTAACAATGGTTCACCATTTTCCATGGAGAAGAATACTTTCTGGGACAGCAACAGGGAACAGCCCTTTAAAACTCTGGTCACAATTTGAAATTCTTGAACCTGCGGCACTTGGTTTCCCAAAGTATAGAAATTTCAAACACAGATATGCTGATATTGGGACAGGTTATGGGAAAAATAACAGGCATTTTGAGCAGATCTTTGGTTACATTAACCAAGACGAATTGCAAAGTAGAATAGCTGAAAAATCTTCTGTTGTCCTAAGATCAGATTGTGAAGATCTTCCAGAGATAATACACACTGAAAGATTCATCAACATGACAGACAGTCAGGAAAAAGCTTATGCAACAATGAAAAAATCTTTCCTGGCTGAACTTGATGACGGTGATATTGTAGAAGCAAACGGTGTGGGACCAAAACTTGTTAAGCTTCAGCAGATCCTTTCCAACTTTATTGTAAAAGAAACTGGTGAAATTGTACCAATAGATGAGAAAAAGAACCCAAGAATAGGTGCATTGCTCGAAATAGTGGAAGAAGTGGACGAAAAGATAATAGTTTGGTGCAAATACCGGGAAGAATTAAGACAACTTGAAGAGGTATTTGGTGATAAAGCTGTATCTTACCATGGTGGGGTTAAAGGTGTGGATAGGATTGGTAGTTTAGAAAGATTTGAGAAAGACCCAGAATGTAGAATATTTCTTGGGCAACCTGCTTGTGCTGGAGAAGGTTTAGACATTTCAGTTGCAGATGTAATCGTCTGGTACAGCCATTCTTTTGATGTTGTCATAAGAGAACAGGCCAGTGAAAGAGCATCAGAGGTAGGTAAAGATTCTATCCTAATGATAGACTTTGTATGCCCTGATTCTATAGATGGATACATTCTTGAAAACCTCAAAGCTAAACAGAAAATATCTAAAAGATTAACCGGAAAAGAGCTTAAGAAAATACTTGACTCTGTTTAATACATGTAGTATATACTAAAGGAAGTAATGATTATGGCATTTGAATCTGCACTTTGGAAGTGGCTAAAAGATGGCTCAAAGCATATGAATAAAAACCTCCATTTATGTAGGGTAGAAAACCACATAATGGAAGGCTACCCAGATGTTGAGGGCTGTTATAAAAGTATAAGTTTCCACATTGAGCTAAAGAGTTCAAAATTACCTAAAAGAGAAAGCACACCAATAACAATAGACATATCTGATAGCCAAATAAATTGGTTGAAGAAGAGATCAAGAGTTGGTGGTAAATGTTTTGTTCTTGTTAGAGTAGGAAGTCACCATAATATTGCCAGGTTTATTATACCAGGCAATATTATTAAAAAGAAATATTCTCGTGAAGAGTTAGCAGAATTTATAATTGGATCTGCTGAAGATATAATTAACTTTTGTATAGGTAGCTAAATAAATGAATGGTGCATTGAAATATTTATCAACTTTATCTTTTTCCGAAGCAATTTTGGCAATTGCAGAAAGTAATACTAAAGATGAATCATTGAGTGAGTTATATTCTGAAGCAATTAAACAGTGTAAAGTATCTTCACTTCTTGAGCCAAAGGCTCTTTCAAAAAAAGATATAGCAAGGATTTTTAATAAGCATAAAGAATTTGAGAAAAATATTGAAGATAGTTCAGCAGTTATCACACTGTGCTTCATATTATTAGTTTTAGAAGATATCCTACTATGCATAAAAGAAGGTAAAAGATACCATTCTGTGCAGGAGCTTTGCAGAAAAATAATGTTGATACTGGAAAAGTTAGATGAAGAGTTAGATAGCTTTAATGATTATGAAAATGCTAAAAAACTAAACATAATTTGGAAAAGAATTTAAGGAGAAAATATGAGTGAAAAGTACACCACATCTATTAAGTTAGATAGAGGAGTTAAAGATGTATTCGATGTAATTGCAAGAATGGAAGGGTACACTGGGTGGGGAGAAAAAGTAAGAGACATGATGGAAGCAGAAGTTAAGGGAAAGCGAAAGAGAATTGCTAACCTAATTGAATCTGATGATGGGGATGATTTAATATAATAAATAAACCCGATTGTTGCCAAACTGAATCGGGTTTATTTAGTAAAATAATGTTTTATACCTTGATATACTGCCCAGAACAAACCAGTTACTATTATTGTTATTGATCCTCTTTTAATAAACAACATAGTTTGTTCTGCACCTTTCCTTTGGTCCCTTAAGAACACAAAATCTTTCTGAGTTTCTTTATAGTCCTCATCTGCATCTATGCCAATCAACTTAAAAAACTCTTTATTGCACTCTTTAACCACTTTTTCTATATCAGCTTTATCAATCCCATTATTCTTGACTAAAAATTGTTCAGCTTCTTCAATAGTTAATTCTGAGAATTTTTTTGAAGTCATAGGCTCTCTTTTTCTGCCTTTTTAAATATTTTGTTAATGAATAATAGCAGTATTGCCAGGTAAACTGGATAGACATAATTTGTTTGTCCTATAGTAATAATACCTGTTGTGTAAAAAATACAAAAAACAAATTGTAATGCTTCAAAAACCATTATTGAGACAATAATCGCATTTTCAAAAATCATATCTTTAGGTAGAGTCAACAAAATGCAATAGCATGCCAAAATGGAAACAACCATTGGCCTGAACTCAACTACCACCCATTTAACATCAGTTGGGAATGGTAATTTTTGGACAATAATGAAGAATAAAAAACCAAATAATAGTAAATAAATGGAGTTTCTAACTTCCATATGGCGCCCTTTTAGGCTTTGGCCCACCCATAGGGAAGCTCCCACCATCACCACTTTCCAGTTGGTTAGTTACATTGTACTTTACATTGTTCTTCATATTTCTTGGTACAATATTTGGTCCTGCCTGACCCCTCTTCCTAACATTTGCGCAAGCATTCTCTTTTACAGCATTTGCTTTTTGATCCTTTGACACGATATTATTTTTCTTTTCACTTCTCTTCATTGTGTAAGCCATATCCTATTCTCCCTCTATGTTTTTATTATCCAGTTGGTGTTGATATTTATTGGTCTAGCCTCATTTCCACCGTCACCACCTATTTGCTGTCCCGGTGTTGAACTTACGGTGCCAGTGTAGGAACTATAAGTTCCTGGATCATTTATACCCGTAGAAAACCCACCAGAAAAGCTAGGAGATAGCGTGGTACTGCCATTCAATACATACGGATGCCCATGAAGAAGATTTTGATTGCCTTGTTTTGTACCAACATTATCTTGTATAGTGCCATCACCCCTATCTGTTCTTGTTGCTACATCAGGGTCATTTCCAGCCCCATTATCAGTACCCCTTAAGAACCTACCCCGGTAATCAGGAAGGTTGAAATGGAGTGATGAAACAAAACCATATTCAGTACCAATAACTGCAAATAGTTCTGGAAAAGCTGTTCTTAACTGACTTGACCCATCACATTCCAACCATCCAGCAGGAAGTGTTGCAGTAGGCCATGCAACTATAGCACCAGAAGGTATGAGACTTAACGATGGGCCTGTTGCAGTAAGATTTCCTGAAGTATCAGCAACAATTGGCCCCCCGTCAGTATAAGTGTTAAATTGTACATCTCCAGTATTATCTACAGTGATTCTATCAAGCCCATTGGATTGTATAACAACATTATTTAGCCCACCAGAGATATCACCAATAGATACATTATTGGATACTGTTATCCCAAGTAAGCTTTTTGTTACAGCAGAAGCATTTTCTGCTCTGTAGAATTCAGCATTATCAATCTTTACAGACCCACCATTAACATCTAAGTCATTATTTATATCAATAACTCCTGCTGAACTTACAACCAACCTATCTTGCAAACTCCCACCAGCATTGAAAGTCCTAATTTTTAAAGCATATAATGGCTCAGTCCCAATATCCCCTTCAGCAACTACTCTTACTTCTGCACCGATCCCTGTACCACCAGATAATTCGTTAGGTGCTCTAAAGCTTATGTTCCCAATAGCATTGCCACTTGCAACAACAGTTGATGTGTTAGAAAATCTTAACTCACTTCCTAATGTCGATGCCCGTGTTAATGATACCAAACCATTTTCATCAACAGACAGCCTATCTATGGGTGACCCACCAGATCCTGACGTTTGAAGTACTATACCACCATTGTCTTTATTAACTGTATCAGTTCCAGCAATAGCTTTAATAGCTGCAACGTTATTACCATTCCATTTGTATAATGACAAACCTATAACATTTCCTGTAGCTGGCCTATTAGCATCTGTTTGCACTAATGGGTATTGTGTTGCATTATCTGCAATTAATGAGATGCCATCATTTGCAACTGTTGTATTTATCTGCAATTTATTTGTTGGAGTAGTGTCACTGCCAATACCTACATTCCCACCTTGGAAATAGCTGTTTCCATCGGAATGGATCCTAGTTTTACCAGCACCAGTTGAATCCCCAACATCTATAAACCCGTCACTACCAGTATCATTGTACACAGTAAATGCAGGAGCGCCATTTGAGTGCCTTACCCTCAGTATTGGTTCATTTATGGAAGTAGCAAGGACATCAAATAGATATAGTGGATTTGCATTGTTAACCCCAACTCTGGTATTTGTAAGATCAACTTTAAATTTTGCACTGTTTGAGTTTTCTAAAATCCAGTTTGCAAGTATAAGTATTGTTGTTCGCTCATCAATATTTGTTGTGTTATCTATAATGTGTAAAAAATCTGTTTCATCAAGGACTGTCCTTAATGGCAAATCAAGAATGGTTACATCAGCCATGTATTTGTTCCCCTATATGTTTACTATTGTTAATAGTGTACCTGCTGGCATTAAGTTTTCTAAAATCACTTCTCCGGTAGCATCTGGTGCTCTTACCACAATATTATCTCCTGATAAAGTTACCAGATTATTACCACTAATGGTAGTTAAATTACTTAAAATAAACAGTCCGATCTGCCCATTTTGCTCGACATTAACCTTTCCTGGGTAGTTTGGTATGAAATTTACAATGGTTGCACCATACAATATTGTTATTGCTTGTATTACCAATTCAGGAGTTCCAGAGCCAATATTTATGTCTGTTTTCAGTTGTAAAAGTGACCTATAAGACTCATCATCTCTACCAAATCTTGGTAGTCCCAGTATTTTCCCAAGTACATCTAAGTTGACACCTGTAGCATTATCAATTAAAAGGTTATTAGCTAATTGAAAAGCTACTTCCTCTAATTCATTAAACTGGCTATTAAAAGAAGATAGCACATCTAAAAAATCCTGACTTTCTCTAAAAAAGTCAAACAAAATTTTGTTTTTTACATCACTATCAAGTGATGAATAATCTGATATTTGTGTTATCATGGTATTATATTCACTTCCATCCTTGACACATCAAAAACAGCTATTTGAGATGCAGTTATAGTTATATCTGCTTCTGCATATGCCCCTGGGGGTACAGCTGGGTTTGCTGATTGTCCTGTCCTTATTGTAACATCTCCTATACCCGGAGTTTGGTAAATAGGGGTGTTGATTCTTTGCCTAATAACATCTTTACCAGCAACATACTCTGTTAAACTCCAAGTCACAATATCTTCTTTAATTAAAGCAAGACCATTTGTTGGGAAATCCTCTTCAGAATATAGACCTATGTCAATTTCTAACCAGATATAAACATTAACTGGTCTTGAGAATTTAATTTCCTGAGTCCTTCCAGTTGAATCAGTTATGTTTACTGTAGTATTGCCATATGGTTGTATACCCGCTGGCATATTTTCCCAAATATTGTTTGCAACATCACTATCAGTACCACCAGCCACAATAGCTTCAAATGAATGTGGCGGTCTGCTTTCAGCATCAGTAACGTCTGTCCTATTTGAGAAAACAATAGCTGAAGATACATTTAAAACATCCTGCAATAGCGAATTTTGAATTGCAATTTCTGTTGCTTTCCCTAATGCACCAACAGATGCTGCTCTTCTAATTCTTAATGCTGCATCTGTTTCAACACCTCTACCAACAGTCCCTGAAACTAAATTTGTTACTGAACTCCACCCAGATATTGGTGTTTCAATTACTGTTACTGTGTTAATTGGTGCTGTTGTGCTATCAGCTATTAATGCAGTAAAAACTACATTTGTGCCTAACTCACTTATTGCTAAATTTGCACTTAAAACAATTGAAAAAGTACTGATTGATGTTTCTTCTAATATTGTAAAAGTATCATCGCCATTATCTGTAACAATAACAGGTTGTGCAGGAATTGCTGCATCAATTACTGCTTTTAACCCAACTATTATTTCAGTAGCTGTAGCAGATGCATCTGAGGTATAATCAAAATTAACTCCACCTAATGTTACTCTGTATAATGTAGTATCCTGAACTGTTATTGATATGATAACACGAGTAGCAGCAGTTGCTGTTACTGTTGTTTGCACAGCATTTGCAAACTCAATACTGGTATCAGCTTTGCTAACTCTACTGTTTGCCAGTATTATTGTGCCTTCATTAGCGATACATAGTTCATTAACAATAGTAGAAACTGCGGTTAGTCTTCTCACCCCTACCATGTTACTTACTCTATCTAATGCTTGTCCTGTAGCATTATCAGGGTCTAAACTGTTGTATGAAAACTGAAAAGCTTCCCACAAAGTAGCAAATTTTGCAGACTGGTTCCCAATTAGCTGACCAACAGATGTATTGGGGTTGGTCACTTCAAGGGTGCTGTTTATTGCAATGAAATCACTTTCCAGTTCCTCTTTTATTGTTTCAAGTGTTTTTATTACAAAACCTGCTGAAGTTACTCCAGTATCTGCCATTAGTTAGTCACCTCCAATTCTGCAATCCCACCAGAGTTTGTTAATATTCTGGCAAAAATTGTTATTCTTCTTTCCACTCCAGCCTGTGATATTTCAAATTGTTGTATTGCACTAACCTCTGGTTCTTCGAAAGTTTTTACTTTTATATGATCAGAAATAGCATCTGGACTTTGCCCTTTTACAAAAATAGTACCAAACCAATCAAGGCCATTACTTTCATCCAAATACCATTCACCTTCTGCTGTTGAATATTTAATTCTCAATTTTTGTGCTAGAAATGTTTCAGTATCTGGTGTCAGCACAAAATCACCGTTAGCAACTACAAGACTCCTGGTAGCATCATTTGATATGGTAAAATCCATTAATTTGACCTCACTTTTATTTGACCTGCTGTCAATATTTTTATTCTAAAAGCAACAGGATATGGCACTGGTACAACTGCTGGTATTTGTGGGGTTGCGTTAAGTACCCCTGTCACATCATTTTCTCTCAAGACAAATAAGTTTTCTAATTTTGTTTTTACAGTAGTTGCAATAAAGCTACCAAGTTGAGAAAGGGGATCTGGTATAACTGCCCCTGCACTTGGTACAGTAACTCCCGAAACAGTTACTGTTAAACCATTCTTATATATCCCAAGACTATTTGCAAGTCCTTTAGTTGATGGTGACCCTGTTACTGTGATAGTTCCTAATATAACATCTACTGGATTTACCGGATCAAAAACTAAAGTCATCCCATTAACTGCTATATCCTCAAAAGCCATTATATTAAAACATCCAAATTGCCATTTATTGTTGTTGTACCAGTTGCCCCGTTAATTGATATTGACGATGCATTAGCACTATTTGTTATACTGATGCTATTATCCACACCTAATGTGAAAGTTGAAGCTCCATTTTTTATTGTAAGATCTCCAGCAGCATTTACCTTCATAGACATTAATCCATGTATTATTTCAAAAAAATTCCCGTCTGGTACTATCCCTGGACTTGCAAAAGAGTTTAAACCCGGAATACATATTGCGTCATTTAAACTGAATCTCCTAACATCAATTGGAGTTGAATCACCACCAAGTGTTAGAAATTCAGCCATAGATCTTTCAGAAAAAAGAAGGATACACCCGTCACCAGGATTGAGTGGGACATGTATAAGTGTTGTAGCCGAAGATGGATGATGCACAGGAACTTCTGTTATCACAGGTAAAGTCAGATATGCCCCACTTGTAAGCTTCTTCTGAATCAGTGGTTTTACTGAAGCCTTTTTCAAAATAGGGTCATACAAAAGTATTTGCCCTGGCAAACAGGTGTGCATATTTGCGGTAAGTGACCCAAATGCATACCTAAATACATCTGAAAGTTCTTCTCTACTCATCTATTGGCTCCTAACTTCCATAATATTCATAAAATCACCACTCCAGTTATCGCCTTCGTACGTAACAGCCTCTACAATAAATACCCCATTTGCTGTTGTACTCATAACACTTATTAAAGATGTTGGTATTATTTGTGGTATCATCACAGATTTAACTTTATATTTTATATTAAGGACATTCTCATTTAATATGTATTGAGAATCTGTCTCTTTTAGTTTTTCAGGAAATCCAATTAACCCAGTAAATGCTGATATATTGTACACTTGTGGTTGTGGTGGTGTTGGAAAATCCATATTGAAAATAAAAATATTATTATTTATGACGGTCCATGTAAGATTAACATACCTAAGAACATCTGATAATGCTATTGTTGCAAGACCTGCAAATGAGTATCCAGTTGGGTACTGAAATGCACTTCCTGCAAAAGCTGGAGTTGCCAGAGGTAAACCAATTGCTGTTACTAATAGGCTTACAATTGTGCCTACTGTAACTCCTGGTTGAAAGCTTAATGTGACTGGCTTATTCTTTAACTGAGTATATCCATCAGTAACTCCTAAAGTAAGAACCTTATCTGGACCTTTTTTATCTAAAGATATAGTGGTTACATCACCAAAAAACACATTCGTTATCATTCCCTCATCTTGATATCCTGCTCGCAAAGATACGAAATTATCCCTCTTTGCAATCCTATCAATGGTAAAATCAGATAAGTTATAGATCTCTATTTCACAAGTATTTTCCGAAAGAGCGTTAGTTTTTTTAGCAGTAAACTTAATACGGTTATCTTTTATTAGATGACCAAAACCACCTTTAGGGCCTACTGATAGTTCTATTAACCTCTTAAATGCCATTAGCTCACCACTGCAGCATTTGCTATTTCTTCATCAGTATAGAACACAACCTGGTATCTTACTCCAAAAGTATCAAAAGTTAGATCAACATTATCTAAATCATTCTTTAAATCTATCAGCACAATATCCCCATTTGGTAGACTTTGGTTTGCTCTGCTGTTAGCAAAAATTGGGTTATTAGGTGATAGCAGACTACCTGTTAATATTGGATTTTGGTTTAAATCTCTTATATCTAAGAACCATAATTCAGTTCTATTATTCCAGTATATCAACAAGTTGTATATAGTCCCACCAAGATCTATATTTTGTGAAAATCTTGCACTATTATTATTTATATTAAAAGTAGGTATAATGACCATTAGAAAGGTATTCCCCCTGCCTCTAAAGCTGTATTTGACACATCAATTGCACCATTTACAATTGAAAAATCTGCTGTCTGCCCTGAAACAGTTGTCCCAACATCAGCAACTGGTTTTGCTAAATTCTGCAAACTCCCTATTGTTGGTATAACTATCAAACTTGTAAAAACAAAATTTATTTGCTGAAGAGTTGCTGAAAAAGTTAAAGTATCCCCGGTTGAAACGTCCCTGGTAACATCAAAATCTATTAATATTAAATCTGTATATGTTTTTAACCCGGTAAATAATACTACAGGTATTTTGCTGTCAATTATTTTCTCAAGAGCATTAAATGCACTGCTAACCTTGGATTCACCAATTAAACCACCTATAAAACCAAATATTGAGTTTGGCACATCTGTAACAACACCAGACACGGATATAATTCTTGGGTTATTCACCACATGGTCAGTAATAGTTGCCCCTGTTTCTACTGGGTAAACTGTCACTTCGCTTGTTCTGGTATGGTTTTCTTCCCGGAAAGCATCAATCGCAACAGTACCAATCTGCTTTTTTGGTGTTCCAAATAATAATGTTGATAATGCCATTATTGTGCCTCTGTTGGTCTAAGATCATTAATTGTTTTTTGCAATATCCCATTTAAAATGGGGTTAAGGCTACTTTTTAATTGATCAGTAAAAGACTTTACCTGTTGTCCAGTGGTGCCATTTGGCATAGTTACTTTAATTTCAGGATTTACAGTAACTTGATTTTGCTGTGTTATTCTTTCACTTCTGAGTGCTGTTTTTGGCATACTTGAAAGCATACTTTGCTGGTTTTGACCTCCACGAGCTAATGGTGGGGCTGATGCACTCATATCAACACCAAAAAATTTAAGAACTTTACCCCCTGCACCATTAAGGAAATTTTCTACTCTACTAATAAAATCTTCAATCCTCTTAAAAATTGGTGTAACTTTCTGGTTGAATGAAGCAGCCATAAAATCTAAAAAGTCATTAGTTTTTTTCTTCAAGGTATCAAAATTTTTTGCTACGAAAAAAATTGCTGTGGATATTCCTGCTAACCCAGCTAAAAATTTTAATATTTGTGGATTTTTTGCTAAAAAAGTTATGAATCCTATAATATTTTTAAATGCAATCCCAGTGAAAGCTAATGCAGCCATTATAAGAAGGATTGCAAGTAAACCTTTAAATAATGTTTGGTTCTCTTTTATAAATTTACTTAAACTTTTAAACTTTTTTGATACAGTTTCTATTATCCCAGAAACTCCACCAACTCTTTGTATCAACCTAAAAAAAGTTAATGCAATACCAAGCACAACAATTGCGAAATTCTTAAAGAACTTTATAGTATTTGACTTTATAACTTCTCTATTTGCTGTAATATATTTCCTGATAACAATAATAACTTCTTTAAAGGCTGGTCCTAATGCTTCACCAATTTCTCTTGCAATGTTCTTAGCAACTTCAGATAGCTCTTCAAATTGACCAAGTAAAGTTCTATTTTGCCGAGCCATTAGCTTACCGAATCTTGTTCTGGATAGCTTTCTTAAAGCCTCAGCTACATCCTTGAAAGATATTTTTCCTTTAGTTACAAGGCTATCTATTTCCTGTACACTTCTTCCTAAATGTTTTGCCAAAGCTGCCTGTATTTTCACTCCAGCTTCATTAAACTGCCTTACCTCATAACCAGCCAGTTTTCCTTTAGTCTTCACATCCCCCAGGGCTTTAGTAAGCTGCCGAAGCTTCCCTGTACCTACTCCTGAAGCGATATTACCCATATCTCTTAGAGTTGGGATGATCTCTTTAGCAGTGAATCCAAAAGCTAAAAATCTTTTAGCACTTTCCTGTACTCCTGCAACGCTAAAGGGTGTCTTTTTTGCAAACTCTATCATATCTTTGTAGAGTTTTTTTCCCTCTTCAACACTTCCGGTAAGAACTTCAAAAGCTATCCGGGTCTGTTCAGCTTGACCACCTAAATTAAGTATACCTGCACCAATGGTTACAACACCAAGATTTGCAAAACCAAGGTTTTTAGAGAAAGCTCCTAATGTGCTTGTCATACCAAACAGGAAACGGGAAGCCCTTCTTGCGTTTTTAGATGTGGTCATTAACCTAACATTGAACCTACGCATGGGTCTTCTGGTTTTTCTTACAGCTTTATTAAAATTAATTGTATTATTTTTTAATACAAAAATTGTTCTGTTGTATTTTTTAGCTGGTCCGGTATTAACTTCGAACCCTAATCTGGTTAATAGTGATCTAATTACCATACTATTGGTCTTTCTCTGCTTTTTGTGCCATGTAAGACTCTTGTGCAATACTGATACATGCTTTTCTATCTAATATTGCATTAGCTTTCATGACATCATCATAGGTCCATTCATACCTAATTTCATTTAGCGAAGTTCCTGTTTCTTCCCATATCCTAAATATAGGAAGTTCACATATTAAATCAGAATGCAGTTCACCCACATCCCCAACTGCATCATTTATTTTTAAAGCTTCTCTGTAGGCTTTCTTTAAATATACGTTATCTAAGTTGGGTCGCCACCACCCTTTAGATCCAAAAAATTCCCACCTAACATTTCCGCAATATCATTATAGTTTTCTTTTAATACCCACCATAATACTTTGTAGACCCTAAACATATTGCCCCTAAAAGCAGAGTTGAACCCCTCTTCTGTTTTTAGTGGAACTGTTTTTGTTTTTTCTTCACCCTCTTTCTCAAATGATGTGAACTCAAAAATTTCTATTGCAAATTCATACATTTTTTCTGGTGGTAGGCTTTCAAAAAAGTCTTTAAAAATTTTTGATACTGCTTCACCTTCTATATCTGAATCAAGTATATCTTCCACACTTGATGCACCTTCTGGCATTTTACCAGTTGCTTCTATAATATGCCCAATTGAAGGTGAAACATATTTCACTATTTTATTTTGAAGAATAAAAGCTTTTTTTGCCATGTATATTTTTGTGAAAAATTTAACGCCATCTATCTCAGTATTTCTAAAATCTTCTTGCATATTAGTCTGTTATTCCTCCAACTAAGTTAACTGTAGCTTGTGCAGTTATAATTGTCCAAGCTCTTTCACCGACCTCTTTACTATATTCTGTATCTGGAGCTTGTTGTGATCTTGCAACAGGTGAAAAGAAAAGTGAATTCCCTTGCAAATCTGTTATGGAAATTGGAAAAGCCCCACCATTTGCTTCTATATCTGCTGTTAAGAGTCCTGAAAGAACTGTGTTACTTGTGGAAGTCTGCAGTAATGTCAAAGTTATGTTATAGGTGTTGTCATTTGATTTTGCAAAAGCAACTTCACCATCAGCACCGACTATCCTTGTGAATCCTTCAGCATTTGGTACAATACTTATGAATGTCCCATCTGCATACCCTGTTATATCAACACCACCTATGGTTACATATACACTTGCTGGATCGTATAAACCCATATTATCTCCCCCCTATAATACTGATACCACACCATTTATTGTAGCTTTGTAAATTGCCCCAGTCAATGTTGCAGTAAAGGCAATGTCCTTTAATTCTCTGTTTTGGAGATCAGTTTGTGATATGTTTGCTCTTAATGGGTATGTTACTTCATAACCAGGATTTAAGAATCCAGCAGCTACAAACTCATCTAAAACAGATCTTACTGTGCTAACAACTGATTGAATACCTGCATCTGTATATGGTATTTTTGTAGTTGCACCTCTTATTAATGCAAAAATGTCCTGTTGCAATCTTGCTTCCAGGTAATCCACACCCCAGATAATATCAATATACTCACCAGAGCCAACAGTTCCAAATAAGAAATTATCAGTACCAAGCATTGGGATATAAATGTTACCATTCTTATCAGTTGCAGTATTATACTGTGCTGTTGTTAATACATAACTTGCTGGACCGGTTAATGTTTTGTATGCCCACTGAAGAGAACCAGGAATATTTGGTGCAACAGTTGCCCCAATTAGTTTCCCGATTTCAGCAAACTCAATAAACTTATCAGTTGCTGTTCTATCCGCCAATGGGTCGTAAATTGCAAAAGACCTGTCATAATTACTTGTCTTAATTGATTCTGCAATATCACCAGTGCCATCAACAAAGTTAGCATCTGCTGAAGCAAATCCAACTATTTTACTATTTGACTCAGCCCATGTTGCTGCCATTTGTTGATCTGCAAGAGTTGTTGAGTCAATCCCAAAGAATTTCCAGTCACTATTTTCTAAAGCTATAGCTGTTAAAGCTTCAGTCCATGTTTCAGTTCCATCCACCCCAGTTAACTTCCTGCCCACATATATCTGATTTGTGCTTGGATTCTGTGCAAAAACAGCTTGTGCTGCCAAATACACTGCACTTGTTGTTGCAAAACCTGCTGCTGTGATCTCTGTTAATGAGCCATATACTGCTACTCTTGAGAAAGCAGGGCTGGTAACACTTGCAAGAAATTCAGATACTACCATAACACCACTGAATCCAGTTATGGATGGGGCTGAAGCAGTACGGGTGATAGTTATATTAAATATATTATCTATCAATCCAGTCATTTAAAAATATCTCCTATGTTGTTATTGTTTTGGTAATATCAACATCATTTATAAAACTTACATCATCTGTACTCGAATTACCAATTCCAAAAGTTAAATCATAAACGAATCTTGGCTCTATGCTGCTTGAAAGTCCAAATGCCACATTTGTGATACTATTATCTATTCTTACAGCTAATCCACTTGCCCTTAAAGTATCAAGGACACTCTGTTTCTGTATTGAAGTCCTTAAACTACCTAATTCATCATAAGTCTCTGCGCCAAAACCATTTAAGTTTATTGAAATATCTTCATTGAAAAATACACTTTGAATGCCACTTACATTTGTAACACCATTATCTCTCCAGCCAATCTGGGTATTTGTTATGATGTTTACAGATATATAAGGTTTAGGCGGTCTTACTCCGTTTTCCTGTTCAAAGATAATATTTGTGATAGCATTACTTGTGTTAGCTAATACCCAATTTCTTATGGCTGTTCTTAAATCGTCATAAGTCATTATTCTAATATCCTTGTTGCCCTAAATTTATAATGGCTTATGATGCCATTTTGCCATGAATCAAGCTCTATTATCTCATACTGATCACCATCAACTTCAATGATGTCTGATGGTTTATTTGTGGTCTGATCAGTTGCAAAAACCTGTGTATATGTAAAGCACTCAAATATTTTTCGTGACCTTTTAGAGTCCTGTGCTAACTCAAGCACATCACCTGGAATTGGTTGCCATGAACCAGTTATTGAGAATGCGGGTTGATCTACTTTAACCCATTTACCATTAACCCAACTTCCAGCAGTTCTGATGACAGATAATGTTCTTGTATTAAATAAGCTCATCTTCTCTTTATAGTTTCTTTGCTTTTTATGTTATTCAAAAGCTCTCTTGTGTCAATTAAAGGATCATTATGACCTTTTTTCTTAACAGTACTTGGTGCATTTGGTGGAGCATTAAAAAGTTGTATTGAATCTCTGATACCATTTACCCCAAACTTACCAAGTCTCTTTAAAGCATCATCTGCTGACATCCTGCCATCTGCAACTTTACCAAGTAACCTTTCTGAAAATGCTTTTATCCTTTTGAGTTCACCATCAAACCATGACCTCATATAAGGACGGGAAGGTGTTTTTGAAGATCCAAGCTCATTAACTGCAGCCCTTATAACTAACTCTTCGCCATCCTTGCCTATTGCTCCTTCATGGATGCCAATATCAGTATAAGCATTTCTGAGTTTCTTTAACTCTTTCTCTGCTCTTTCATACTTTGGGTTTACTTTTTCAGTCGTCTTCGATGTCATCATCAACATCACCTACAGCTTCTTTAATATCTTCAACAACATCTTCACCAATTGTTGCAAGATTATTTTCAAGAAGAAAAATAAACCACTTATCTTTTTTAAGAGTTTCATAAATTTCCTCTGGAACTTTATTATCTCCTTTTTTCAAGATATAGCCAATTTTACCTTCTATTTTTATAGGAAAATAGTTGTCTGTATTTTTTATATTTATATTTATCATACTATTGTAAATCCCCTTGTACTTCTAACAATGGAAATACCTACACAATTTGATTTTATTAAAGATAAAAGTTCAAGTCCAAAAGAAGTCTGACTAAGAGAAGCATTGCCAGTAGTTTCATTTTGGGAATATGACACAGCAAGACCACCTTCTCTTTTTGAAGACACGGTTCCAGCATCCCCAGATCCTCCAGCCCTTGAATCCAAGGAAAACATATGCATTGCTCTTAGTGCTACAGCAAGACCATAATTATCTCCAAAACATGTCTGGGATGTTCTCTGGGCAGCTAAATCTATATACATTGTTAAAGATGCACTGCTAAAAAGAGTAGGATTTCTGTATTCAATTATCTGTGAAGGTGTCTGCGCCATATCTATCCTTTATCCAAAAACCAGATCTTCTTCCTGGTCTTCTGGTTTTTTACCTGTTTTCAAATATACTTTAATTTCTTCAATTCTTTTCTTGATGTCCACTTTAAGTGTCTCATCTGGTTCTGCACTAAGCCACTTATCTAAAGACTTAATGTTTTCAGTGTCTTTTATAAGAGCTTTTTTCTTTCCAGTGGAAAGATCCTTAAAAGGTACAGGATTGCTTTTCTTAGTTACTTCCTTACCTTTTCCACCCTTACTGTTGCCAATCAAGTCTTCCTTTTGGTGTACAATAAGATCACCAAGGTCAATATTATCCTGCACATTTGCTTTGAGTTCTTCCCATTGCTCATCAGGAATATCATTACCGCCAGGTGTCAGGATCACAGTACTTTTTGTTATGATTCTTCCTACTGTTTTCCCATCAACAACACTGTTTTGTATTGCTCTTATTGGTATTACTTTAAGATTTGGTTTTTTCCATTCTACTATCAAGTTGGTTCTCCTTGTTGTTATTAAATCCCATCACCATATGCAACTGCCTGTGGATAATAAACAAACATACCAGCAGTTTGTGCATGACATGGTACTTCATATGCCATACCTTTTTTGTCCTCTTCCATAATCTCAAACATCTGAGGTACTTCAAAGGTAAGGGTATCAGAATCCATAGGGTAAACAATCATTCTGTCAGTACCACCTGCTCCAATACCTTTTAGCTCTGGCAACCAGTCGATCATTTCAATATGCTGATTGTTTTTCATGAAAAATGTCATGATGGTAGTATCTGAAGATCCACCCATACGAGTGTTCTGAATGTATTCATACTGGCTAATTGGTAGAAGAAGAATATTTGGGCTTTCTTTACCATTAGTTGGATTGATTACACCATCCGAAACAATACCAGCCATATCTGCAACAATCTCATCCGGTGTTTTTGTTACCCATGTTTTTGTAGTACTTGCACCAGCAGGTACTGTGTATTCAGTGATATTGGGGTGGTTTAAAAATCCCTGCAATCCTGTTTTTGTATCACCAGTCCATGCAACTCTGTTAAGGAGTTCATCAACAGCTCTTTGGGCAGCTCTTACTCTTTTTGTATCAAGATCAAGATTTCCTCTTTGCGCTCTTCTGATTTCCATAATGGAGTACTGATACTTTACACCAATATCTTTAACCTTGATTGTGACCTCTTCTCCAAATACATCTACTGGAGGAAGATCATTTGCAAAATCTGAGATGAACGCTGCACGACCAACTTTTGAAAAAGATCGGTATGTAATTAATGCATCACCGTTAGAAGCTTCCATTGAAACCGGAAGGAGCATCATTGCTTTTAGTGGTGCATATTTTGTGTCATATGTTTTTGTTTTTGTGTGCTCAAGCTGTCTTGAAAAGAAAGCTCTTTCACCTGTATCAAGTCTATTTACACTGTTTCCCATGCTATTTTCTCCTTTCTATACCTGTCCACGAACTTCAACCATTGTTAGGCCAGCAGCAGCATTTGTTTCACGGAATTTACAACCAACATTGTAGTTATCTGTTGATACATTTGTAAAAAGTCCCTGAGTAGCACCAGTTGCTTGGATAACATATGCATTTGTGTTAGCATTTACAGCAAGAGAACTATTAACCCAAATTCTTCCCTCAGAAAGAACATTTACCATGTCGTCCACGGTGTATTGACCAACATTGTCGTCACCAACATATTTTGCAACATATTGTGATACACCGAGAAAAACCTGTGCTGTTGAACTCGTGACTACTGCAGTTGGTTGGCTTACCCCAAGAGTTACAACAGCAGAACTTACAATTGCTGCACCTTTTAAGAAGAGTGCAAGGGTTCTATCATCACCAGCAATATCCGTTCTTGTTACTTCAAGCCCGGTAATTGCTGCTTCTAAGTTTGTAATTAGAAGTGCCATTGTTGTAGCCTGATCTGTTAGCCTTGTTGTGGCTACATCTGTACCGTTAACTGTAATAGTTATTACATTTAAATCAACAAAGTCAGCAGAAAATACCATTGTATCAGTATCTTCATGGATTAGGTAACAATTTTCATCATCACCTTCATAACCAAATACTGGTACACCGAATGGGATAATGTTCTTTGCAGCCCATGTACCTTCAACTCTGTTGTCATATATGGACCCGACTGCAAGCCCTGGAAAACCTTCGCCTATTTGTTGATATGCATTAGGATCTGCCATTATTTTGCACCTCCGAAGTCTTTTTTCTTAAATCTTGACAGCATATTTGCACGAGCAGTTTTAGAATCATTCTTCTTAGAACTTTGCTTATTCCTAATATCTGGATTCAGATCATTTTTATCTGCATCTGCTCTGTTGCTGATCTCTTCGTCAACAATGTCAAAACGAGCATCAATGTAATTTTCATCTGCACTATCAACTTTATCACTTGATGCAGGGAAAACCTTTTTAATGATCTCTTTTTTAACATCAAGATCTGTCATATCTTCTTTAATTTCAACTTCAACTTTTTCTGCAAGATCAAGAATTTTCATTTTTTCTTCAAAAAGGCCATCAAGATCTTCTTTAGATACAGAATTTTCTTTTAGCTTTTTGTTTTCAGTTTCAAGAGTATCACTTTTTTCTTTAAAACTGTCTCTTTCTGCCTCAACTTTAAGATGATCTTTTTTCATGGAATTTACATTTTCTTCCAGACCATCTGCTTTTTCTTTCATTTGTGTGTATGCTGCTATGACTGGTGCTTCTGCGTCATAGTCAACACCATCAATCTTAATTTTCTTCATACTTTCTCCCCTGTTTGAAGATTTTTCGTTTTGTATTTCTGTAGAAAATGCGAGTTTACCATGTGGGAAAGACCATCCATTTGAATCAACCCTCATCTTAACAGCATCCCCTGCTCTTCCTTTATCGACTATCGCACAATGATTATACTTGATATTTCTCTGAATTGCATCATACTGGACCCCAAGATATGTGCCTGGAGTTTCTTCAATATCTGCTGTATAGCCCATTGATAAAGCTCTTTTACCAGCTAAAACATCTTCTATTGCATCTTTTTGATTTACTATTAGCCCTACAGAGATATGGTATGAATCACAAATAACACTATCACCCAAATTACCTACTTGGAGCATTTTAATGTTTTCTGGATCAATCATCACATCTGGATGATCGTTGCTCATGGGTTTCATTTTTATGGTGTCTAAGCTTTCAGGAGCGAAAACTTCTCCGGGTGGTCTTAACTCTCTTTTAATAGTACCGTCTGCTTGCATGTAGGAAAAAACACCGATGTTTGTAACAATTGCTCTTCCCTTTAGGAAGCCTTCATCTGTTTTTCCTAATTTTTCCTCAAGGAATTCCCCTTGAAAATATTTTTCATCCAATTCAAGAAGATCATACCTTTGACTAACAGAATCTTCTTTTTTACCAATTTTTTTGTTAATCATATTCAATAAATTATCTGTTACCTCAACAATATTAGTTTGATTTTGAGATGCTGCTATCAATTTTGCAGCAATTATTCCCTTCCTCCAAATCTTGCCCCCCTTGCTAAATGGGTACTTGTACCTGCCTTTTGCATTTTCTGATTCATTGGTGTCAATTGCCAAATGGCATTCTGCATACTCAGAAAAATTGCTCTTGTCAGGACCAAGTAGCATGTTAGCATCTTCTGAACTAAAATTCCATAAATTTGATTCATCAATGCTACCTGAATTAATTAATTGCTTTGCTTTTTTAATACCTGTAGTGTTTTCTTCTGTAGACTCAAAGCGATCTTTTTTTATTTTATTAATTTCACCATAAATAGTGTCTTTCATAAAAGATTTACCTTTTTTTAGAATACCACCCCATTTATTTGCAGAAATTACTCCAGGTAGTTTATGGTCATCTTTGTGATTGTCAAGATACTTTTCACGTCTTTTAATCCAATCTATGATCTCATCTGATCTTTCACCAAGTTTATGCCTTGTCCACATCTCAAAAGCATCATCTGCTGTAAAATTGGACTTAGTTTTTTTAGACCCACCTTTTTCCCACAATTGTGGGAATTCATCTTTGACCATAGATGAAAAAGAATGGCTAAACTGAGGGTATTTGCTATTCTCTAAAGTGATCTTTTTATTGCCCCCTGTATTGGGGAAGTTAGTAATTTTTTCCATGTTTTTTCCATTTTATATTGTTTTATTCTTCTTCCTTGCTCTCTGCTATAATTGCTGTGTTACTTTCATGTATAAATTTGTTGGTGTTACGGTAGTTGCCAAGTCTGCATCTACAAATATCTCAACATAATCATTAGTTGCTAATTCGACATTCCACCCAGTTGACTGCCCTCCAACATACCCACCAGTACCTACACCGCGCTGTTGCTCACTGCCCGATATAGCAACGCCATTTTTAGCCACAAAAAAAGATACGTTTCTATTCACAGTGCCTGTATTAATCGACACGATAGCAAATACGTCAAATTCAAGTATAGGGATACCGATATAAGTCAATCTTCCAGATGCACTTACTGTGAAGTCAACTGCTGTTATACCTCCTGCTGCGGTAGTAGAATTCCCACATATATTAATTGCTGTTCCGGGAGTTATTGAAGCGGTCGCCACAGGTGTAGAAACATACAAATCTGCCTTTGATAAATCTGCTGTTAAGGATGATGCAGGGTGTGCTCCCAATACATCCCTATTTGTAAGACCTTGATGGTCTATAGTTGCGGCAACTGCATCTATTGCGACACCCGCTCTCCAGTCAATATAATCTGCTCCAGTATCGGTTGTAATTATTCTGGACTTGACCGCATTTAGCATACTGTCAGATGTCTGGCAAATAACCGTACCTATCTCTTTAAGTTCGTTGAATAGCAATAGGTTAGGTTTCACAAGCTGTATCTCTGTATGAGCTGCATCACGTGCTGCTGTTGGATTTCCATATGTATCTATTCCAGGAGTAGCGAAGACTCTGTTAACATCGGTGTTTGAAGTCGTAGTCCAAATGTGGTATAAAAAGTATTGATTGTTTGCAACTTCTGCAAGGCTCCATGTTCCGCCAGTGTTCAGATTATATGCAGCTCGTCCTGTTCCGGTTGTTAAAATACTAAATCCTGAATTAAATTCGCTCCGCTGGTCTGGTGTTGTCCCTACGAAATATACAACCTGATTACCTACAGTACTTGCTTTGGCAGTTACAGGGAGTTGAATGTCTTCATCAGCGATAGTCGCACCTGTATAACCAAATTGTGCTTCACTATCCAGATCACCAGTTCCATCAATATCAAAGCCTCCAAGAGCAAGGCCAATATTAGATACAATTACACAGCCTATGTTCTGATGCTGCCATAAATGGGTAGCACCATCCATGATTGCACCGTGTCGCTCGTCAAAGCATTCATCAATAAAGATGGTCTCTTTATTGGTTGCATCCCAATATACGATCGCAGCAAGCGCCCACGGGCCTAAAATCATCCTTGCGTCAAATGTCGTAGTAGACACCAACACACCAGAATCATTGAAATAAATGAAATGCTTTCCTTCAGTATCTGTCCATGTGGCTTCCTGTGGTGTTGTATAATCCCTTGCTAAGTTTGCCTGATATATTCTGAAACTACCTACTGGTGTGATTGTGAGCGTTAGTGTAGCGTCATCAGCCGATAGAACAGAATCAGTGAGGTTTACAAATCCAGTACGCAAAGCAAGGTCAGCGTTCACATTTGCTGTGATACTCCCTGCTAAATTAACGTTACCATCAGCATCTTTAATAACATACTCAACCCAATCTGACCCATTATAATAAACAGAGGAATTTAAGTCAGTATTAAAACCAGTATCCCCGGCGGTCAAGCTTGTAGTTGGTTCATTTGCAGTTGTGAAACTCCCCCAATGATGATTTCCAGTTAAAACAACTGAGGCAGTATGCAAATATGAATACCCTTGTTGCTCCATATAAAAATCAAGGTCATCCTTACTGGTCGCATCAACCTCAATTGATACAGCATTAAGCTCCCCTGGGTCTACACTTGAAACCGTATCGGGTATTTGATTATTGATTTCATCTTCAAACTTAGGATCATTTTGGTCTTGTGAATAAATGTAAATAGGCATTATACAAGCTCCATTGTTATAGAAATTTTTGATGGTGACGTGGTTGCCGGGTTGGACATCTGCGCTCTAACTGAAATACGATCTGATTCAGTTACAGGAATAAAGCCGTTAGTGTCCTTAGCCAATATATCAGAGACAGCCATAGTGACGGACAACGCTGTAACTAATGTACCATTAAGATAGACTGTATATGTTACGTTAAATCCTACCCCTGTAATACCATGATACACATGCAGGTTTCTAAGAAAACCATCCCTGGGAGCAACCATTTCGATACGAGACGTTGGTGCTGTCTGAAACATATCGTAAGGATTCATGTACCGCAGTGTTGTTGTGAGACCAATATTAGAGGCACCAAACATCAATACGGAACCAGCACTAAAATCAACCCAGTCATTATTTGCAATAGTATCCACATGCATGTATGCAGTACTATCAACCCCAGATTTTCTTATCCTTATATCACCAATTTGTCCTGTATCAGTACCTTGTGGATTTGTAGTAGTTGGGATAAGTCGTACCGATGCTCCACCTGTACCTGAACTATTATCAAGTACTAAAACAGGGGTATCTGTAGTATACGTGCCGTCTATAGTTAATGCTTCACCAGCAGGTAGGGTGATAGAGTTGAAACCCTCAGTAAAAATCTTATGCCACACTGTTCCTGCCACAAGGCAATAATATATAGCTGAATTAGCACCATCCTGACGGAAATATAAATCATTAGGCGTTCCGGTTACTACTCCATTCGGATCTCTATTACCAACGTGCATATTGACCGTACCCGGATTAGTAGCACTCAATTGGTTATCAAGTCTAAGAATCGGAAAGGTGTCTGTCCCTGTGATATCTTTTCTTATATCTGTCCTACCATTGGCAGTTGATAATATATCGGTATTACCATCCGAGCTTATATTTATTGAGCCGTTTGGAGCAGTAAGAACTATATCACCATTATTGGATGTTAATAGTATCTCAAAATTTGATGTGATATTAACATTATTCGTAGCTGACTCTATGTCAATAAGCCCTAACGTTGATTTGAGGAACAAGTCGCCAGTAGTGCTTACAATTTCATAATCTCCAGTCACTACTGTCAGCGTTTCATCCAGAATATCACTGTATTCGGTAACGCATTGAAGAATACCTGAACTATCGAGCAACTTGACACCCACTGTTTCATTTGTAGCTGGCCTTAAGTATAACTCTCCACTTTTAATAAGCATATCACCTTCAACAGTAAGGCCGAGATTATACTCATTCATAGCACCGAATGTTGTATCAGTTGATCCACCGTATAGCTTTGTGCCATCAGGACTCACCCTGATATCTCGTGAAAGTGAGTTCATCACACCATTTATTTGTTCTGTCAGAACGGCTGTAGAAACGTCCCACTGAGTCGTCAGAGTGTATTCTCTAATTACCGATGAGTTGTTCCAATACAGGATGCGACCGTCTGAGCTTACCGCCGCTGTTTGTGTGGTCCCACCGCCAGCAATAGCAAAGCTTTCCGCGTAGGTAAGTGACTGATCAGACCAACCATTCCTTGTGTAGTGGCGAACAAATCCCGCCTCAGTTAGATAGAGATGGCGACCATCACCACTTGAATCACAACCTGTCCAACTGCCCACCAATTCAGAAGGTGCAACAGTAGCTCCTTGAACAGCATTATCAAAATCATAAGGTGTTGCCATTGTCCAGAATCTAACACTACCAGGGCCAGCAACAGTAAGCATATTTCTACCGTCTGGGCTGATAGATAGGCCTGTGATCGAAAAACCTGCATTGAAAGTGCTATCACCAAAATAAGAACCAGTAGTGATATCAAAAGGGGCAGTCATATCATAGCGATAAATCTGGGGTGCATTTCCACAAACAAAATACTTTGTTCCGTCCGGGGCAAGGTCAATAGCTAATAACGGAGCATTCATTGGAGTACTTGTATCTTCTTGAGCAACCAAACCAATTGGATCAATGTGACCTATTTGTCCGGGCCTTACCACCAATTGTTCGATGTCTTCAATAGTCGAAGCAATATTCCCGTTTATGAGAACATCACCAGATGGTGTAGTTAGTTCTATATTGCCACCAACTGAATTCAACAGAATGTCGTCAGTACCTTCTATGGTGAATGGCGAGTTCACAATCAAGTCACTTTCGTCTGCCGCTTCATTGTATACCAATGCAATTTCAAAACCATCTGAACTATTTTTTATAGCTATGTCTCCAGATGTACCCACGCCGGACTTAACTTCTATATCGGTGCCGTCACTAAGTATTTTGGTATTGCCGTTAATCAGTACATCGCCTGTTCCGTCGATTGACAGCTCTTTTGTAGCGTCGTTCCATTCAACAGAAGCTGCAGGGGTCAATGAGGCTGTATTAAAAACAATCTTGCGGGTTTCACCATTTTTCATAGTGATAGACAGACCGCTGTCAGCTTTTCTGCCCATCAACATTTCATAGATAGTGAAGTCGCTACCGATTGAAAACATTTTCGCACCATCGTTGGACACTGCTAATTCAGAAGCGACAACCGGAAGTGCTGGTGGTGATACACCATCTCTAAGTGATTCAACATTTCCCGGTTCGTCAAATTCGTAAAAATCTAATGAAAATGAATTTTTTGTTATGAATAGGTATCTTGCATCACACGACATTTCCAAGCCAGTTGTGCCAGCACCTACAGCAAAACTTCTACCTGTATCCGTTAAAGTTCCAAATGCATATGGAATAGACATTTCCCATTCATATAATAATTGATTTGTAGAGTCTAAAAAGTACGCTTTCCTACCACCTGCCAGCACTTTTGAAGCTGTAGCGGTAGGTAATGCTGGTGGATTATACGTTGACACTGCCCCGGCTGAATCAAGTTCAAATGGTGTGGATAGTGTGAACCATTGAAATTGAACAACGAAACTCATAAACCACGCTAATGTACCGTCTGGGCTGATATCAAATTCAACAACTGGACCAGTAGAAGCAAAACTTTTTGTACTGTATGTTAGTGTATCAATATCGTTAGGTGTAGACAGGTCATATTGATAGACTGTGTTTATATCACACGCATAAAGCCTTGTACCGTTCTTTGCTGTAGTTAATCCTCTTGGTCCCGTTGTGATCTGTGGTAATACACCTGAATCAGATCGTTCCTCAAGTATTCCAATATTCCATTCTGTATCTGTTGCCATTGCCTGAACAGAACCATCACCAAAAGTTAAAGGTTTAATTTCTTTAATATCAGTAGTACTGTCTAAAGTGATTCCATTTGTTCCTGTAACATTTACTTTGTCAGCTGATTCAATAATGATATCTTTTGCAAGTGTCTTGAATGTCAAATCTTCTGCGTTTGATTGAAAACGCAAACTGCCGACCGTAGAAATTAAAGAATTAGTGGTAGCTTCAAAATCTGCACTCAAATCGTCCAAAGAATCGCTATAAGCCCAACACATTTTTTGATCACCAGCACTATCTTCTATTACATATCCACCTGTTGAAGCTGCTGGAGTTCTAACGATAAGTGAGTCATTCGTTGCGTCAAATCTTGCGCCTGATACTCCCCCATCGGAGGAAGCAAGGCTTATTTCCTTTGCCCCTGCTCCTTTGACTAAGTAGTTGGCTACTAATGTATCATCTGTTACAACTCCGTCATCCTCAGTCACGAAATTTACCTGAGTCCCGCCCCATCCTACAATAGTTATAGCCGGTACGGTTAAGCCGATAAATGATCCTGTTGTTTGTAAACCGCCTTTTAATTGTACGCCAGAGAACTTAGTAAATGTTGTTTGCCCAAGCTTCACCAGGGTGTTATTCGGTACGATATATTCAGTCTGCACCCCTATGTCACCGGGAAGGACTGTGACATATGTATCAACAAGCTCTGGCCCTCCAGCTTCTGTTGCTGCAAGCCATGTTTGTAAACGCATTTCCCCGGATGTTGCTGGTGTTATTTTGTAACTTTTTACATTAAAATTAAGTGTGTTTACAAGTGTCACTGTCTGCGGGTCAGTCAACGTGTCTGTATCAACATCGGATAACGGCACATCTGCTATCGCTGGATATTTCCAATATGCTGGTGCAGTTGAACCTGAGTCGTCATACGCCACACCATGCACCGTGAACGTATCACCGTCAGCTGCTATGAAATTTAATACCTCACTACCAGAACTTATACTTGATCCACCGACACCTAAAAACAAAGTACCACTTGATATTTCTTTTGCTGAAAGTCTCCATAATGTACTGTCATATGAAGGTGGAGCAGTCGTGCCACCCCAAATAAATTCTGATGTTGTACTGTCACCAATATTAGCTGTTACAGGGAGTCCGTTTTCAAGCAGTCCTTCATTTGGTGAAGTATTAAAAAAAGCATCTCTGGCGGCAATAGAGGAAAAAAAGTAGCTATTCCCAGTGGCCCCTGCGGGTCCTGTATCCCCTTGAGTCAAACTGGTTACATCTCTCCACACACCTCCTGCTCTTTGTTGATATGCCACACTTCCTGCACCATCATCAAGCAACTTAATTACCAAAAACTCATTTTCATCAAGTCTTGCTAATTCACTTGGATTTGCACCAAAATACGCATCCCTTGCAGCAGCATCTGCATAGACACCTGGATTATTATCTGCTTGGGTGAATAATAAAAAACCTGCACCTTTAGTAAACGACTGATTTCCACCCATACTATACCCCCACTACTCTAACATTTATGGAAATTTCAGTATCAGACAAACCACCTGTGAACCTTAAAGCAGTTACTGCCCTATTTAATTGGTTTGTACTTATTACCCCATCCCAACTTGCAGTATCTGCTTCAACATTAGCAATAGGCCAAGTAGTTGCTTCTATAGTTGGTTCTGTTGTATCCCAAGACCACGCAACATCAATTATATTTTCAGTTGGTAAAATAAAATCTTCTGTTGCTGATGCCAATAAAGTCATTTTTACTTGCCATAATGATGCTGAATAATCATGTGGAGAAGTTTCTGCTCGTGTAAATCTATGAACCGCCATTTATTACCTCCATTTTAATTAAGGATACAGAAAAAGCGCCCGGACGCACCGCTATTTTTCTGTATCCTTAAGCTGCTAAATCATTATTAACTTCCTCCAGTATATCTGCAAAATAAGGTGTTGGAGTGCATCTGCAATTCATATCCTCTTCTGGAGGTACTTGTGTCCAACTTTTTGGTCTTTTCTTCCACACAGGTTTTTCACCTTTTAATGGTACTTCTGCATATATTGTACTGTCTTTCCAACTACAGAGTTTCCCATTTAATGGCTCATGAGAGGGCCTTACATCCTCATCCATTGCAGTTTGCCAAATGTAAAAATCAACCCCAACATCTACTTGTCTGTTTTTGGAGATCCTACTGGATAATTTTCCTGATTGATCTCTTGCAATCAGATTTGCCCTATTATCTTTAATATTATCATTAACTTTTTTTATATCTTTTGTAATATCTTTTGTAAAAGATGAATTCCTTATCCCCCTATAAACTATCTCATTTAATTGTGATATCTGGAGGTTAGATATATTCCTTACCAGGTTATAATTTTCTCTTACCCATTGATCCCTTATAGGAGGCCAGAAATTCTCTGGTGCAACATATGGGAGTCCAGTTACTTTTGCCGTTTGTTTTTGCCACTGTTTTCTATTGAATGCTAATAGTAGAGTGGCAATTGCCAAAAGTTCTAACCTAAAATCACTATTTTCAGGATCAGCAGGAATGATATTATCCTGTAAATCTTGTAACTCATTTTGCAACGCCTCAAATTCTGTTTCAAATTCATCAAATCTTACTTTTTCTTCTTCAACCCATCTTGTTATATTTGGGATGATCCTATTTTTGTAAAAATCTGTAACTGGCTTTATAACAATTTTTCTTATTTGTACAGCATACCTTTGTTCTATGGCAAGAGGATGCAATGTCATTGGTATTTTTGGGTTATCAACCTTTTTACCAGAAAACCTAATGTTGTTTTCAATAGCCATTTTAAAATTTTGTTCAAAAATACCCATTATTCAATTATGATCCCATCTCTTTTTTGAACATAAACTGCATCATAGATACCTAAAGCTATATTTTTCTCATCTGCTTCAGCCTGTAATTTTTTCTCTTCAGCTTTTGTTTTTCCAAGTGCTGCTTCTTCTGTGGGTGACATCTGGATAAGTGGGTTTGCAACTACAACTGCTTTACCAATGTTCATAGTTTTTGCAAGCACATTTACCAGGGTCTGGACTGCTGGTACAAAATCAAGTCTGCTTCTTGCTTTAACCATATCATAATAAATGTCCCTTGATCCGGTATCTTTTGAATTTAGCCCTGTCACTTGTTTACTGAATAATCTTGAAGCTGGTATCTGTGCAATACCCGAAACCAACATTACCCATCTGTCAAAAAGTTCTGGTATTCCTGATACATTTGCTGTGGTTCTTGAAAAGTCTTCTTCTTTATCTAAGATTACACCATTTATCATGGACTTTGATAAATGTATAATTTCCATTCTTTTTTGTAACGACACTTCATTGTCTTCAGCAAGAAGTTCATCAAGGTTCTCAAACTTATACACCCCAATGATCAATTCAAGCATAAGATTTGATGTGGATGTTACAAAACCCCCAAAATCTCTTAGCCTTTCATAAATTGGTTGGAGTTTTGAAACTCCCCAGTATCGCTGCTTATCTGTTATTGACACACTTCTATCTGGTATTGGGGAACCTTTAAACTCAATTACCCTTGACCTATGCACACTTCTATACTGGACTCTGCTTTTTGATTCATTCTCCGGCATCTCAACTTTGTACAGCAGGATTTTGCCATACGTTGGTGACTTTGGATCATTATCATAATCACTGCTTGTTATCTCAATATCAGTACTATTTATTACTGTTAACCACTCAATAGATTTTACATTTCCAAGTGGCTCCTCTAAATTTTTCCCATCCATTGCACCAACAACAATTAAAGCACCGCCATAGAGATCACTCCATTTTAATGCTTCATTTAATTTCTTTTCTGCACCAAGAGATGTTAATTTTTCAAGTAGTTTTTTGCTATCTTCATCTTTTTCTGTGTCAATGCTTACCCATTCACGGGTCATGTCATCAACAGGGGCATCTATGATACGAGTACCAATTCCATCGCCAAGATATATGTTACCAAGTTCATTTTCATCAATATAAACATATTGCCCATATCTTGTTTCTTTTCTCTTGTCCATATTGCCACCCATACCGGCAAACTGGTTTTCCCACCCATCTTCTTTGAATTTGGCTTCTTCGCTCATCTATTTCCATCTCTTGCTGTTAAGGGTTTTTTTACTAATCTCATCAAAAGCTTCGACTGCTGCATCAATTATATCTGGAGAACCTTTTTCCGGTGGAAATTGCTCCGCATGTTTAATAAACATATTATTCCAAGGCGCTCTTAAGAGTCTTATGACACCATTTTCTGCTGCACTTGACATGGGAAGCGCTCTTTGTATTTTATCTTCCCTCATGTTTCGAAACTTTGCAATTGACCCTACAAGCAACCTTTTATATCTATGCGCCTGTGCTTTTCCAGCTTGTCCTGGGTCTTGTGGTAACCTTTGTACACATCTTCTTGCATCCTGACTTGCTGTATTCTTTACCAATAATTCAACCTTGGCTGGGGATAACTGTTCCAATATGCAATCAATTATGGTAATATCACCTCTTTTATCTCTCACCATCTTAACAGCTGCAGTGTAATTGGACTTATCATTTTCTTCTTTATCTGTTGCTGCTAAATCCCATCCTCTTGCTTCCATACCTTCAGGGACATAATCAATAAACTCAAAGAAATAACCTTTAAAATATAATCCAGGTGCTGGCTTTATTTTCCAGTTGCCTTTTAAAAGTTGTTCTCTTTCAACTTCAGGCATTGATTCAAGACTTGCTTTATACCCTGGATCTTCTTTCATCAAAATTTTGTTATCAGATAATTTTGATGGTATAAAAGTAAATGACTTTGGTGTTTTCTTGTCTTCTGCTGGCAACCTTCTATTTTCATTGGGGTTTATACCAGCATTTATTAGGCATCTATCCTCTGAACTACCCCAGACAATATCTCCTTTAACTCTAATAAAATATCTTATTACACCGGAGCGCTCTTCAATTGCATACCCCGTTTCCTGATCAATCCACCATTCAATAAAGTCTGCAACCCATGAATCTGGATCAGGGTTGCATGTACATCTTATATATGGTCTTACTCCAGAAGTTGATCTATTTCTGGAAAACATATACCAGAAGATTTTCTCAGAAAAATGTGTTAATTCATCAAATATAATAAGGGGTATTTCTGCCCCCTGCCAGCTAAATCTATCCTTATCATGCTGCATATGCTCAAATGTGATCTTAGATCCATTTGGGAATTTCCATGTTATTTTTGGGTTTTCTTTATAGTCTCCCCCAAATGCAGGATATATTTTTCTTGATGAATCTGATAGTCCACCCTGTGCAATTATATGAGTAAGGTTTTTTCTAAAAATAACTGCCCCAAAATTTGGGTTGTTAATGTGCCTTAAACACTCCATTAAAATTGCATGGGTCTTGCCACCCCCTGCTGCTCCACCATATATGGCAATGTCAGCAGAGGTTGAAAGAAATTGTTCCTGTTTACCTGGTTGTGGTCTTATAACTGTGTCCAGGGTTTATTTTCTCCCATTATCTGGTAAATACACTTCAAGCTTTCCTGAATTTTGGACATTTGCATTTATGTTCTGATCTAAATTGTCTCTCCAGTCTATCATGTTCTTAGCTGCAAACACTGCAAATCTTGCATTATACTTACCAGTTATGCTATTAGAAACTATCATGTCACCCTGCACATCTTTTAACATCTCATATGCTGCAGCAAACTCTGGATATTTAAGCTGTCCTTCTTTCTCACCTTTTTTATAGATTGCTTTTGTCCATTCTCTAACCTCTGTAGATGTTGTCCCAACAAGTCTTGCAAATCCATACTTTGTAGGTGGTGGGTTTGCAACTTCACCTTCAATAGTATTACCTTTTTTATCCTGAAATGTTTCAGTAGTTGTCATAGGGACATTCATATATTCAAGTATCATACCAAGGTATTTTTTGTCATATTTCATTTAGTAACCCCCTATATCCTTCTATCATCATTATTGATTCTTCATTTTTTGAAATCTCTGCATACTGTATAGCTTTCAATAAATGATTCCTAAAATTTACTTCATAATTATTGTTATCTGTTTTTTCAAATAGGATTTTATTTCTGATAGCACTACCAATATTAATGAGTGCTGCTAAAAAATATGAGTCACTTTTGGGGTTATCATTTGATATGTTTATTAAGAAATCTGTTTCTCTGCTAACTTGAATGCTTGAGATGTGCTCTATGGTGGTTATGGAATTTTCTATCTCTTTTTTCTTGTAGTGACCATAAGAGTTCCATGTCAGAATAGCAAGTTCTTCTAACCAGTTTATGTTTTTTGGGACAGTGAAAGAATAGCTTGAATCCTTAATGATCTTTAGTAACCCATCTATCACCCTTTCCGTATTTGCTTCTTCAGCAATTTCTTCTCTTTCTTTTTCTTGCATACACTCTCTTTTTTGATTTCTATTTTAATTTTCATTTAACAGTCCGCTAAAACTTTAATTTCTGCAACTAATGTATTTTTTTCATCTGTAAGGTCTGATCGAAGAGTTGTGACCATATCTGACATAGTTAATGCCTCTGTAGTTTCATATGGTGTATTTTCACCATAATATACTAATATTTTCTCAACAGTTGATGTTGTCATTGCAATTAGCAGATCCTCAAGATCTTTAACCTGTTGTGCTTTTGTTGCTACCGCAGGATAATCCCCCATTTTACCTCCCTCTCCAATTAAATTTATTCGCATTTATGACAATCATATCTTATCATATATAATATTTGTGGTATTTAAATGTCAAGGTAATAATACCCAGTGTGTTTTGCACTGGGTATTATTTATGGTTTGGTATTAGCATTTTTTATAATACTGTGGAGTTTAAATGCATCATATGTGAAAAGGAACCCTAAACCGATAACCCCAACAAACACCATTGCAAGGGCTGCTGTTGTGCCAAATGGTGAGACTAACATATAAAGCAGAGACATACAGCTTAAAAACACTACCCAAACGATGAATGCTGAGACGATGGGTTTTTTATTCATTGACACCCTCATCTGCATCAAATATAATTGATATCCTTTCATAGAATGATATGCCATTTGCAGCATCGGCTGAATAGCCACTTGCCCTGACAAAATTTACTTTATCTCTTTCTGTTTCAATAGCATAATGGATCTGACATCCTGCTAAAGTCATGCTACCTATTTGCACATACCAGTTTGTGGAATTTTTGTTTGTATCTAAACCTAATGTTTCTTCAGAATCAAAAATACCTTTAACTGTACCAAAAACTGCTTTGTATTGCTGACCATTTGGACCTAAGAACCAGTTATCAGTTGTTATAAGCATTGTTTTACCAATTGACTCTTTATTCATCATAGCTCTCCCATAGTTTTATCTCCGCATTACGTCTGTTAATAAGACCATTAGACCTTTTACCGCCTGCATAAATCCATCTTGATAATTGTTTTGGTACTCCTTCATAATCTTCTTTTAATAAAATTTTTCTGAGTGTGGAATTTTTAAGTGAGTTTATGCCGGTATTGTATGTGAATGATACAAGTGCTGCGAATTCGTTATCATAAAGTGGGACCTGGACATTTATAAGCTCTATTACAGCACGTTCATATTTAACTATAGAAACTGCTAAGAGGTCGCTTGCTTCAGCTTCGGTCATCTTAGAATTTTTATATTTGCTTATGATCTTCTTATCAGTTTCGCCATAACCAATAGATGGGACCCTGGCCTGGCATAAATAAATTACTGGGGAAAAACTCTCCCAATGTTTTAATAGGTAAAGACCTGCTTCATTTATTTTTCTCATATTAAGTTCTTATTTTTGTTTTATTGTTACTCATAATAGATCTGCCTATAACAAATGCTCTTTTTGTAAACCAGAATCCCATTATAGCCCAGAACCCGTTCATTGTTTGCCCATCAAAAATTTTATCATTTAATGTTTCAAGTGCTTTTGCTGCTTCAACTGGGTCTTCTATTCTATTTACTATGTCTTTACCAATCATGAATATGCTGATCTTGTATGCAATAAAAGAGAAAAGGAAGGAGTATGATGCGACTGGCCTAAATGATTTTGAAAGTTTATCAATAAAAGTTGCATTTGATAGAAGAGGTTTATCCTGAGATTTCCTTGCGTCCATTATTGCTTTTATATCAAGTTTTTCAGTTTCAAAAGTATGATCCTGAAGATTGATATCTTTTTTGAATTCAAAATTTTGTTCGTTCAACTTCACCTGATGGTTGAACGACATGTTCATTCGTTCTTTTTCTTGTTGGTGGTTAATCTTGTCCTGTTCGATATCAAGCTTTTTTACTTCTAACGCATATTTCTGGTTCTCTTTCTCTTTTCTGGCTTTCATCCACTCAGATATGAGTGATGCACCAGAACCTGCAAAAAAAGATAGTATCCCTTCTATTATCATTCTTTATTCTCCTTTATTTAGTTCATCACAATTACAAACAACAAATCTTCTTATGTTGTCAACCTTTTCTGCCCATCTGCAAAGGAATGCACATGAATGAGATCCTACCATGGAATTCTTACCCCATGGGCATGGTGTCAGGCATCTTCTCTCCCCATCACTACTTAATTTAAAAAATATCTGATTCTCAAATTCGCTTGCGAAAGCTTTGCCTTTAGCTCTTGCCATAGATGCATCAATTATCCTTCTTAAGAATTCAGCTCTTGGCATATTCTGAGATTCAAGATATTCAATCTGTTCATCTTTTAAATGGGTATTTATTCTTCTCATGGTGTGTATAATAATACATATTTTTAAAATGTGTCAAGTATTATTTTAGTATTTGGATGTGATTGGGGGCTTTCGCCCCCTGCTCAGGAGTATTACTTTGTCATGTGATGCGTTGAGGTTACTGTAGGTACTGATTTTAGTTTTTATTCTTTTTTTAAGTAACCCACATTGATTTATTGTTTGCACCTACAGTAACCTCAACCCACCGAGGGGTATCGAGTGTGGGGGCTTCAAAATACTGCCCCCACAAGCGGCAAAAAATTTAGCGGTTCTTCTTACTACTCTGAATAAATAATACACATACTTTTTACTATTGTCAAGTAAATAATACAAAAACTATTTCTCCACATCCTTTAATATTTCAATCAATTCTTTAACCATTTTTAGAGATATACTAAGTGTATCCTCTCCATCAGATATAGATATTATGTCTATAATTTTATCTTGGCATATTTCCAAATCATAAATGTATCCTTCACCTACTACTTCACCGAGTTTTTCCATTTTTAACATCCTTCTATCACTGGTACGTGGTCTAATGCTTTGCACTGAGTGCAAGTATATAGATGGCAACCTTCACCGTGTGCTGATCCTATTTGGCACTCACCATCATTTTCAACTTGATTTCTTACAAGATCCTCATCATATATTTGTTTATTATCAGTTATGAATTTATCATCCTCATAGTAACCATTTTGATCACAATCATCACAACAGGGTATCACTGTGATGTAGAATTTATTGTTATTACATTTATTGCATATCATTTTTTATATCCTCTTTAAGTGATTTAACTATCTCTTCTGCCAGGATCTTGAAGTCTGCCCTTTTCTTATCAAGCTTTTCCTTCTCAAGATCTGCCCATCTTTGCTCAATCCTTTTCTTAAGACCTGGATAACATTTTATGCATATGATGCTTGTGAAAGTACCCTCCATTCTGATTACACTTTCACCTCTTTTCAACTTTTTACCACATTCCTCACACTTGTTTGGGAAGATGAAGTAGTTTTTAGTTAAGTAGTCATTATCAAGTAGTTTCATTCTGCTGACCTCCAAGCATTTCTATAGCCTTTTTAATTTTATCTTTAACAGGTGTAGTAAGAACTGGGTGGCTATATACCTCTACAAGTATTTTTGTCACTTCCTTTAAGTTAGCCTTTACTTTATTTATCTCTCCACGGATTTCTTCATATATGTGTTCCACTTTATTTACTCCTCCCAAAAAGTTTAATACAAATATTCATTGATGATTCAAAGATCATAAAACTCCAGATCATTGCCAGGAAGATATTGAAAAGCATCATAATAGCAGACAATATTCCTACTGCTCCTTCCATATGATTAGATGCAATTATTATAGCTGTGCAAGATATTGTTAGTAGTAAAAGCATTAGTGCAAGCATGAACCATAAATGCTTTAACTTTAGTTCTTCTAATTTGTTATTTTCCATTATTTTACCCCCATTAACCGGTCTAATTGGGTTTTAACATCATCTATCATCTGCTCTGCATCATCACCATTACTTTTCAAGTAAGCATTTTGAAAAGCTAAGAGCAGTGTTTTCATTGCCCCTTCTTCTGATTTATCCCACATAACCTGCTGTAATTTCTTTGTATAATTAATTAGTTCATCCATTTTTTATCTCCATAATTTTAGTTCTTAGGTAGTCAAATCATCTTCATATATTCTGAATAAATTTGTTGCCATTTCTTTTACATTTTCTCTTAAACCCTTAACAAGCTGCTCATAGTATTCAATAGTTGCTTCGTTTTCAGTCTTACCAGATTCATGCATTGCTTCTGCTACTTCATATGTGGCATCACTCATATATGACAAACCACCTGATCCGCTAAGTGAATACCCTATAAGCTGTGCGAACTGTTCTCGGTCGTCTTGGGTGAAATTTAATCGAACCAGCTTGTTCATATCTATCCCACCATTATCAAGAAGGTATTCAACTATTTTATTAGACTTAAATCTTACTACATCATGCTCATCTTTATATAGTGGCTGTATTGGATTTTTCATTTTTAACTCCTTTAAATAGTTTTACCATAATCTTTTCAGGTATAGCTGACACAAAAAACTTAGTTGATGTAACCTCATGACATTTTTTACATTTTCTGTTTATTTGAAGGTATTCATAATAATCATCATAATGATGTTCATCTGTTATTTCAGCTTCATATTCAAAACCTGATTTATGCTTGCAATTATTTTTAACCCTATGCTCTTCTTCACAGGCAGTAATTATGCTTTTGTCTTGTGACTTATTTCCACAAAATTCACAGACATATATTTCAACAGTTATTTCTTCTTTAATTGTTTTCATTATTTTTAACCCCAACTGTTTTCTATTTCTTCATCAACAATATCAATATCTGGTTCATCAAGATCTATGTCTATTGAAGTTTCTGTTAACTTGCCAATTCCCTCAATGAAATTTCTTTCACCTTGTAGATAGTTGTATATAATGTGTTTGAACATATCATGCTGCTCACCACAATCATCAATAAGAGTTTGAAAGTCCCCAAGAAATTTATCAACCTCATCATAATCAATTCTCAGAATTCCCCGGGTAGTTTGTTCAAACTCTATTAACAGAGTATCCTTCCCATTTTCATTACTCATCTTTCTCCTCCAGTTTTTTGACTAACTCATAAATCTCTTTGGCATGATCAGTGTACTCTAAGTCTAAAGATTCAATTATCTCCCCACATCTTGTGCATCTCACTTCAATTGTGGCATTATAGCAATCTGATTCCAAATTATAAGCAGGGTGATGCCCTTCAGCTTTACAAAGCTCCTTTTTTGCACAGGACTCATAACAATTTTCTGCTATGTTTTCATTAACATGCTTTTTGTGGCATATTGTGCATGCAAATCTTGCTACACTTAATGTTCTGAATTTCATTTTACTTAGCTCCTATTTTTTCTATTGGATTGCTGCCATATACACTCTCATAGGACCCATCTTTAAATGGCTTCAGGCTCTTAGTCAGTCTTGGGCCAGAATATATTAATGTTGGGTTCCTATTTCCAAAAGGGTAAAACAAGCTCATTGCTGACACTTCTATACAGAAGCTTCCTGATTTTATGATATCTCCTGCTTCTGCAACCCTATTGGATAGTGCATAATCTAAATCTAATTGTCTCTTCTTAATTTTAAAATCTTCTTCTAATTTTACTACTTTAGTTTCATATGTTTTTTCTTTCATTTTACTTAGCTCCTATCCAGTTTAGGGTTGTTTTTCTTAAAGTCTTCTGCAATTTTGCCTGGGTTAATTACTCCTGCTATCCACTTATACTTTCCAGAAATCCATTCTTTTGGTTTGGTATACTCTACAAAGGTTACTACTGTTCCATCTTCTGTTACCAGCATTTTGTGTGTATCAACATCCTCTATATCAGTCTTGAAAATGTATTCTTTTCCATATTCAGTGTAGTATACATTGATATATCTGGTTTTAGGTTGTTTTTTAATAGTTAAAGATTCTGCAAGTAGGCCCAGAGATTGGTGCTTATGAGCAGTCTCAATTATCTCAATCCTCTCATAGTCTGGATATGAAAGTAATTCTTCAAGACAGTATCTTTCTATTTTCAGCTCTTCTGGTGTAGATGGGCTGTCTTTATCATTCTCAAGCTGATTATCTAAACACCAATTTATGTCATCATCACTAACATTACCATCATCTAAGACTATATGGCAGTTTCCTCCAGTCGGGGCAAAACTATAAACTTTGTTAATTAACTCTATGATTCCCATTTTATTTTATGCTCCTTTGAAAGTACATTTTTGTTATGTCATCACTACCATTGAAATAGTAGACTTTTGGTTCATAAAGTCTACTTTCCTCGAACCTGTGTAGTACAAAAAATTCAAATTCTGATGTGTTTAGGACCATATCAATTATGTTGCGAAGACTTTCATCAGATTCTAATACCTCAAAACTTAAATTTTCAACAATTTCACCGGTATATTTAGTATTGTCCACCCTTTCAGTCTCTATGTTTTCTACTGGGTAGATGCCACCTTCACTTGTTGTTAGGAATTTATCCTCATTTAACACAAAAATTAGTCCTCTTTTTTGCATCTTTTATTCTTCCTCCACTAATTCTACATCGTCATATTTCCCACCCAGTATGTGGCTTATCTCTTCTGCATTCAGTAAATCTTTATCAGCCAAGACACTCAGCAATCTTCCTATCGCCTGTGTAGTATTTTCCACTGTTTGGTCTAAATGAGTACGGCAATGGCAGGTTAGGCAGCTATCATCAAGACTATCCTGTACAAAATCCTCTATACTTTCATTTCTGAAATTATCTTCAAATCTATCCTTAAACTTTACTTGCATTTTCTACTCCTTTTTAATTTAACTCGTACATAAGTAAGCATACCCACACAGTATACAAACCAAAATAATAGCACCCATGCTCCGGGGAGTGATGCCTGTGCTATCAGTGGGACCCCGAAAAGAACAAAAGTGACCCACAGTATTTTACAAATAATTATGATAGACTTCCAGACCTCTTTTACCATTTTGTTTTCTACTCCTTTTGTTTTATTGTTATTTCCTATTACACCTCATATTCTAGATAGTTACTTATATCTACTTCTAAACAATAACCATCACACTCAGTTTCATCATAATGGACTGTTGTTGATTGATCAGTTTTCCTAATATATTTGAGTGCTGCTTTTAAAAGTGTTATTTGCCTATCTTCTTCCATTTTCTACTCCTTTTATTATTTGGCTATACATTCTACTTTGAGGCCACTTACATATATTTCAACATAAAATTCTTTTTCACATTTATTACAAAAAGAATCTTCAATATTAAGATATGCTGTAGTTTCCATTTCATACCCACAATGGGGGGCATTTAAAATCCATATCCATTTTAAAATATAGTCTTTCCATTTTCTACTCCTTTTGTTTTGTTGTTTGTTATATGTAGTATATACTACTTGTATTATGATGTCAAATGGAATTTACTTTTATCTCCTGTCAATTTCTTCCTGCATTGTGGGGGAAACCCCATTTAATTTTGCTCTATCCATAAAATCAAACCAAGATTCATCACCCACTTTTGTTCGTTTTTTACTGAGTTCTTCCCCAATATAAACAGCCTTTAAGTATGGGACAAACCTCTTTTTCCTTCCATCTTTGAGGTCAACAGTATCACCTAAGATATCTACTTTATTAGTGGTCTGAAGACGCATTTTATAAACATATTTTTCTGGAAATATTGGCCCTTGAGAAAATTCAAAAGTATTTAAACCATATTTTATAGATTGCCCCATCCCATTATAGTACCTATACTTTTCTGAGGTCTGTGCTAATAAAATATTATCCTCGCTATACACAGATAGTCTCGCTGTTGTCCCTATAGGGGCATTATTAATAATCATTTCATAGGATATTATTTCCTGAATTTTTGCACTTGTTAATTCAATAATGAGGCCAAATCCATGACGCAGTTCAGAAGTTTTTGTGTTTTCCTCTGTTATTTTTGAATCAATTTGATATGAACCTAATTTGTTTAATTCTAAAATTTCCATTTTTTAGCTCCTTGTATTATTGTATTACAAAAACTCTTTTACCTCTATTTTTATGACTACCACTTTGTTTCTCATATACCTGGAATTTCTTTAGTTCTCTTTTGAAAACCACTTTGCTCTTGAGGTATTTCTCATTGTATTCTTCTCTGAGATAATTTTTGAACTCTTTAAAAAGATCATCCTTTAACACCTCTTCACCATCATATGATTCTCTATTCTCCAAGAAGTCTTCTACCCGGTTGCTTTTCCTATATCCCAACTCAACCAAGTAGTTTTCATCCTTGTTTATATGTGGTCTTATATCATAACCAAGTTTCTCTTTGATGACTCCAACAATGATGTCAAATTTATTATCTTTATCAAATGGTGCATCTGCAAAAACATCAAAAACTTCTTTCATTCCCTCTATTAAATGATCCTTTTTTTGATATGATCCAGTTTTTCTAATTGATGGTAGTACCTCTTCAGTGACCCACCTTTTAAATTTCTTAGCTTCTGGTTTAGTTGATCTAAAAATTAATGAATAAATTCCAGACTCATTAATGATTGTTGTTTTTCTCATTCTTCCGATTGCGTCGGAGATTCCTACGTAATCTTTTTCAAAATCATCTAATTTTGAAAGTGCATCTCTTGAATTTTTAAACTCTAAAGCATCGCAAACATCTTTTCCAACAAACCAAGGTTCTCTATTTTTCTCAATAGCCCTTAACTCATTTCCATCTTTGTTAAAAATTTCTAAATCCATTTATTTTCCTCCAATAAAAAAGGCTCTCTTTGGTCACGCAAAGAGAGCCTTGTATATTAAACCTCTTCACTGCAGGTAAAGAGGTAAATATTCATAATTTGTGTATCTGCGTGACCAGAATAATGCTATGTTACCATTAGTTGATTAGGAGGTCAAGTACTGTGCTATTTATTCTATTTACTGCAACATCAAAATATTTTTTGTCATTATCTATCCCTATAAATCCTCGGTTAAGGTTAGCACATGCAACTCCAGTACTTCCAGATCCCATAGTAAAATCTAAAATTGTATCACCTTCGTTTGAATATGTTTTTATTAGGTACTCTAAAAGTAGTATTGGCTTTTGTGTTGGGTGCAATTTCTCTTTTTGTTTATCACTTGAGAATTTTACAACTGATCTTGGGTACCTTTCTGTTGAATCATAATACACAGTTTTATCAGCTTTACCATATAGTTCTGATTTTATATCACCCCTTGTTGATGTTTTTCTTTTATGCCCAGATGTTTTAATAGGGTTATAAGTAGGGAGCTTTTTATAAAAAACAAATATATTTTCATGGCATTTCATAGGCATTTTATTAGCATTTAGAAATCCAGTAGCATGGGGTTTTTCCCAGATTATTTCATACCTAAAATCTTTTTTATTACTTAACCATAAAGCCCCAGTGAAAGGCATTTGGCTGAATATTAATGTAGGGCATCTCTCTTTTGTGATCCTGTTTAACTGTTCCCACATATCATGAAAAGGAATAACTGAGTCCCACTTACAATTAGTTGTGCCATATGGTGGGTCAACCAAGACCATATCTACTGTACCACTCTTAATGTCTTTCATTTTTTCAATACAATCCCCATATATTAATTTCATTTATTTTCCCCTAATAAAAAAAAGCCCTATTTGTAGGTGAAGCACAGCGCTTGGCTGTCTACAAATAGGGCTTATAATTGACTGTATTTCTTATATCCCGCTTCACCAGAATAATGTTATGTTACCAAAATATTAGTGCTTTGTCTACCTATAATATTGATCTAAATTGGCAGCTTCTTTATAGATGCACTTATCACATTTACCTAATATTTTCTCCAGTCTACCCCATATCTGGTCAAGTTCAGCAATTAAATCATTGTATGTCAGTTCTTTAGGTATAGGTTTCTTAGTGTTTTCCAGAGTTTCTTCTAATGTGTTGGTTATTGTAACTGTCTTTCCCATTTTTAGTTCCTTTGTATTGTAGTATTGTAGTATTATATTGGGTTTTTTTTGTAGAAAAAAATTTTTTACTACGGGTAGTATGGGGTCAATTATTTGGGTAAAATCTGTTTTTGTTGCTTATAGACCCTTTAAAAAGACCCCCCCCACCTTGCATTTGATCAAACAAACACTCCTGTACAAACACTCAATTAACTCAATCTCTTAAGTACATAATACTACAATAATACATTCATGTCAAGAGAAAAATGCACTAAAAAACATTTATTATTAGCTTGACATAATACTACATGTAGTATATAATCTATCTATAACCGAGTATGAAGAATGATTCTTCTATAAATCAGTAGGTTATACACAACAAATAACAGCTTAATATAAAGGATAATACATTCATGTCAACACTTATTTTTATTTTTATTTTTAATCTTTTTTGTTGACATACTACATGTATTATTGTATTATCTATTTATGAAAACAAACAAACACATAATCAAAGGAAACAAAATGACTTACTCAGCAAAGATAAACAACGCAAAAGCACTTTACGAAAATGGATTAACAACACAGGCAGAGTGCGAAGCTCAAATAGCTACTATAAACAAGGAAGAGAACAACAAACAAGACTTTGAAGCACTAACTCAAAATGCAAGCATGACATACAAAGAAGCTAAAACATTCTTAATACACAAGATGGAGCAAAGCATAATCAACAATGAGGCATTCATAAATACATTGAATATATTAGATACTATTAAGAATGATGGAACATGGAATAAGAAAGCAAGATATGCAAATATAGTAATGGCATAACCGAGTATGAAGAATGATTCTTCTATAAATCAGTAGGTTATACACAACAAATAACAGCTTAATATAAAGGATATAAATGATGAAACAATACTTAATTAAAATAAACAATCCTGAGTATATAGATATTGTAATTGAAACAGAACACCCACACACTAATGTGGATGTTCTTAAAATAGCCATAGCACATCACGAGCTTGGGAGAAGTCCAGAGCGTGTACGAAGTATAGACGCAGATATGTACAAAGACTCAATAGATTTGAAGTTCTATAAATATGAAGTTATTGACATAGCAAGCATTACTGTTACTCAAGATATGTAGTATCTGTAAACCCAATATAATCAGTAGCTCACAAAGACTGTAACAAAATGGCAACTCATAAACATCTGTAATCATTGCATTAAAAAAATGGGGGTGTCGTTTTGTTACAGTGTAACAGCACCAAATGTTACACCTAAACCATTGATTACGTAGGGCGGAAGGGCAGTTTAGCAAATGTAACAGAGTTTTGGAGAAGTTAATATATACATAATATATATTATATACATATAATATATAATATAACATATACACTTTTCTATTTATTTTCAGTATCAATTTAATAATCATTGTTAACTCTGTTACATCGTATCTAAACCCTTTACAGTATTAGATTTGAGTGTAACATTTAACTTGTGACATTCTCGTTACACTGTAACCAAACTGTTACAATATTAATCAGGCAACTTGGGCTAAGCATAGTATTGTATTATATGATAGGAGTAATATGTCACATTTGTAGTATATAATAGAAGTAATACATCACATTTGTAGTATTTTAGTGTGACAATTTTCAAAAGTTTTGGGTGATATGTCTCTTGACGCACAGCTAATTTTTTAAACCTGGAATCTTATTTTTTAAACCTGGAATCTTATTTTTTAAACCTGGAATCTTATTTTTTAAACATAAACCCATTTTTTAATAATAAAACAATACTATTATACTATAATGCTAAAATACTATAAGGCGGAGTATTTACTACATTTAATTTATCTAATCATTTCAATAACTTACTACTATGCCAAAATGGCATAGTAGTAAATAATACTATGCCAAAATGGCATAGTGCATTTATTATCTAATAATCTCAATAACTTATAAAAAACTAACTACCACAATGTGGCACACACCTAAAATAAATGAATTTAATTGTTGACATAATACTACAAGTAGTATATTATTGATCCATAAACAAACATCAACACAAAATAGGAGCACAACAAAATGGAAAAACTAACACTAACAGAGAAAATTATACTTGCAGCACTAAAGATACAAAATATATTAAGCATAAGAAACCTAACTGCAAGAATGATAACTCCTATACTAAAAAGAACAGGGTTTAGATTTTCGAAAGATTATAGAAGAGGTACAAAACTACACCATAGAATGGTATACATGATGGTTAATACTCTACAAGCAAACATCAACTGCGAACTATAAAAACTAAAGCCCCGAAAAGGGGCTACAAAATAGGAGCATAATTTGAGATACATTCAAAGAAAAGATAACAACACAGTAGAAACAGTAGATGAATTTGAAACATTCAAAGAGGCAAAAGCCATGTTAAAAGAATATCAAATATCTGATAGATCAGCACAATTCTATATTTCACAAAGAGCATGTAAAGAATGGAGAAAAACAGATAATGATTAAAATAAACAATAAGAAATTTGCAGAAAGCCACAAAGAAATGATTGACAGCCTTTTCACAGATAAAACAACATGTATTGGTTTCATAAAGAGAACTAAAAGAACCATCATTATAAACAACCTGCAAAATGAAAGAGTTGGTATAATTAACCAACACGGAGTATTTGCAAGTGCAAGCAAGTTTAAATCTGAGAATAAATACTGGTACAATTATAAAGCTATAAAACTACTGGGGACAATAACCCAAGCAGAAGAGTACAGAGTATTAAACCAACTATCAATTGACCATGATCATAATGGAAGGATATTTAAATAAAATGACTAATAAAGAATTTATAAAAGATGTAAAAAGTAGATTGGTGGAAAACAGGTTATATTATGGTAATGACCAAAGGATAGTTTTAGAATCCCTTTTTGTGTTTGGTTAGATAGAACAGAGATAATCTCTGAATCCAATTTAAACAGAGACTTTTTCAACTTGCTACTTGAATCAGAAATTTTACCAGATAATTTTGATGAAAAAACAAAAGAGTATAAGCATAATAATTCTCTAATTAGGTAGGAGCATAATAAAATGGAAATGGACAAAATGACAATTAATAAAAACTTTCTTAACCAAATTATCATGTGTAATAAGCAGCACAAACTCACAACAAAAGATGTTGGAAAACTTGGTTTACCTTTCGAATGGTTCCTAAAATATTCACAAATGACTGATACTCAGAACATAAACGCTGTAAATAAATTATATCAAATAGTAGAGGAGTAAATAAAAATGATGATATCTGATTCAGATTTAAAGTCAATTTTAGGTCTTGCTATTAAATCTTTAAAGGGGAGTGATTACAATGTTATCAAAATTAGAGAGATTGAAAAGGCAATTAAAAATAAAGAACAACTAAAAATAGTATACTTTAAATAAGGAGTAAATAAAATGAAAAACAGTGAATTAGTAAAGCAAATATTAATCAATTGCAATTTACCAAGTGACATGAACGAACTTGATTCAAGTATATTTTCTTTCTTAGATACCCCACAGAAACCAGAACCATACTTGACAACAGAAGAAACAGAGTTAAAAGAATTAATTCATACATGCAACTTAAATAATTGGGATTCCACAACAAGGGATTTGGAAAAACATCTTAAAAGTTTTACATTATACCATGTTGAAAAATTACTGGTATCATTAGAAGAAAAGAATATCATACATTTAAATGATGAAAATTGTTTCTGGGGTGTAAAATAATGGATAACTTTGACCCTGAAGAAGATGATTACTTAAGCTTTGGTAAAATAGTCATGGCAATAATAATTTTCTTAGCAATATATTTCTTATAGAAAGGAGTGAGTAAAATGAAGTTAGGCAAAAAAGCAAAGGAACTCATGAAAGATACCACTGAAATATATAGCAAACAAAGTATTAAAAAATCAAGTATGAAATATGGGGAGTCCTTAAGATGGTTACCACAACTTATAATGGATAAACACAAAGCTTGCGATATAAAAGATAACGGGTTTAATGGTATTAATGTTATTAGGCATTTTGACAAAGCTCAATTTGTTTATAGGACTATCAAAGAATTAAAAAATGATATTAATAACAATTGGATTTAAATTATTCCCTTGACACTACAATACTACATGTAGTATAATATATTTAAAGAGTCGAGCAGGTTACTTGATAGTAGCCATAAGACGGTAGACTCAAAGAAACTAAATACTCAGGAGAATGACATGCAAACACCAGAAGATTATAAGTACATATGCCGGAAAAAACCTCTTATAAAAATAGATCAAGAACAATGTAACCAATTTTCATCAAGAAAAAGAGCAGTTGATTACAGGAAATTAGAAGAGATAAAAACCAATAAAAAACATGGTACTTTCAAAACTAAATGTTATAGGGGTATGGAAATTTTTACTTGCTACACTAATGTTTTGGTAAGTGAATAAAATATGAAAGTATATAAAAAGATAATGCATAGATTTGTAGGTAAAGGTGGGTTAAATTGTTACTGTTGCAATAATTACCATGGAAAGAAAAGAAAAATTGTAAATAGATACACCAGAAGAAAATTGAAATATCTCAGGAGAACAGGAGAATAAAAGACATGACTACAAAAGAGTACTCTGAACTGATCAAAGAATTAGAATCAAAAGGATATGATACCAAATATATAAAACTTCAGGCAGGTGCAAAGGAGTACTTTAAAGATGAATAATGCATGGGATAAAGAATATTGTGAAGACCACAAAGTATGGTGGCAACCTACCGCACAAGTTACCAGTTGCCCTGCATGTGACTTAACAGAATCAGAAGAGTATATCCTTTATGATGAACATGAGGAAGAGATACAGAGTAGAGATGATGAGATTGAGAAGTTTGAAAAGAGAATTGAAAGCATTTTAGAAAAAGTATGCAACTTAAGAGATAATACAGAAGAAAGATTTATTGATTTTAATAAAATGAAAAAAGCTGAATTAATTGAACTGATACAGGAATTTAGAAAAGATCACTTTGAAGCGTGTGATTCAATAGTAATAGAGGAGTAGAAAATATGGAAATGGATAGAGGGACACTCAGAAGAGGTTTTTATGATTTTGAAATCCCAGAAGAATACAAACACCTAACTTATATGGAGTGCCATACAGAAAGAGAACACTTAAAAAGATTAATTGAAAAAGTTAGCAAAAAAAGAAAAGAGCATGCTGAAAAACATGGGCTATCTACTAATAGAGAGGATAACAGAAGATTAAAGAGAAAGGGCAAAGAAACACCTGAAATATTAGCTTATTTTAAATTAGGTTATGAGAAACAAGAATTACAAAGGAAATTAGCTGTTCTAAATAAGTATTTAAAAAATGA
>PJEL010000228.1_pt1 | contig 68477 bp, 55 predicted proteins | sample 1853271 | NCBI WGS metagenome assembly PJEL01 (sample SAMN08108733, study PRJNA415343) | Invertebrate metagenome, whole genome shotgun sequencing project. | host: Globobulimina | place: Sweden: Gullmar Fjord | collected 2015-08
TATTGAGAGCTTGAGAAACGTCCATAAAAAAATCCAAGTGTATTAATCACACTTGGATTTTGACAGCTCCGGAGGATCGTTCAACCGATCATATTTATGCTAACTGATCGGCATTACTCTTATGAGCCTCTTTTTTTATGATATGAATACAGCAGAATAAATGCTATTTGGTACTTAATATTTCGTCGATAAATTCCGGCACCACTATCGACGCTGGCCCATAACGTTTTTCAGCAAATTCGCTTTGAACTTCACTCGGTTCAAGGTTTAACTCAATAGTATGAGCACCATGCATAGCAGCCTCATGAACAAACCCCGCGGCAGGATAGACTGCACCAGATGTACCAATCGAAATAAATAAATCTGCTTTTAGTAACGCATCGTGTATGCGCTCCATTCCGATAGGCATTTCACCAAACCACACAACGTTAGGCCGTAAAGGTGACGGAATCTGGCAGCAATGGCAGTGGTCATCCAATTTTATATCACCTTGCCACTGAATGCTCTGCCCTGTACCGCTGCACTGTGCTTTTAATAATTCACCATGCATGTGTATAACATTTTCGCTGCCTGCCATCTCGTGCAAATTATCGATATTTTGAGTAACAATCGTAACTGTGCCATCAAGCTCTGCTTCAAGTTTAGATAAAGCAAGGTGGGCGGCATTGGGTGAAACAGTTCCACTTTCTAGTTGTTGACGACGTTGATTATAAAAATTTTGGACTAAACTAGGATCGCGGCGGTACCCTTCTGGTGTTGCAACATCTTCAATATGATGGTTTTCCCATAAACCATCTTGATCTCTAAATGTTCGTATACCAGATTCAGCAGAAATGCCCGCACCAGTTAAAATAACAATATTACGGTAGGGAAAAAGCATACTCACTGTCCTTATTGTAACGATATACTATTTATACCATTGTTTTCATATGGTTTTAACCTACTTCGTATAAGACAATGGTCTAATGAGACACTGTTATGTGGTGTTGACTGGGGTAATGGGATTTACTTTTAGTAAATAACGCTAAAGTTATAGTGCATTAGGTTGTTAGGTTGATCGGTTCTATCGCACGATACACATAGTCAGTAGCTTAATAATTTTGCATACCTCTTCTCCTCATTTGAGTCTCTTATTATCATCGTTGAAGACATTGAGGGACAGAGCCTAACTGTCTCGAAAGAGAGAGCCTCCCGCGACAAAGTCGAGGGAAGCTAGTAAGAAACAATTAATGGCTTGCCAGCACTAGTTCATCATTGATGAGTGACACCAGTTCTTTATGACAAACTTCCGCCAGACGAAGGATAGTACTTGGTTTATATACATCCCTACCATAATCCCAGGACAGTACACATCGACCATTTGAAAAGTAAACATCAAACGACAGCTTATGAATCGCTTCTCTTGCATGCCCTGTCATTACATCTTCACCTAATGGTACCAACCTAGAAGTCATATCTCCTTCACCAGTATCGGAGAGTGCCATTGGAATATAATTCACTGAAATTTCCGGTACTGGCATCTCCGAGATGTCATAGTCGGGGAGCACTTCTTTAGGCTTAAATTTCAGTTCGCTAAACCCAGTACTATGCCTTGTGCACTCTTCTAAAGAGTCACGGACAGAATGGACAAATGATAACGTTTCCTTCTCTTGATCTACATTTACAAAAATTGGTATATAATCATTTAGCCACCCAACGGTTTCTGAAAGATCTAACCTACTGTTTTCACTTCTTCCTGTAGAGACCATCTCAAAACAGATTTGATCATTTCCGGACCATTGATACAGTGCTTTAATCATTGCAGAAAAATAGAAATGAGCATCGCTCAGTCCATGTTTCTTAGCCTTAGACTGAATCTTTTTTGTCAGTTCTAAACTTAGCTCCTCTTTATAATTGTCATTTTTTCCAATTGTATTTTTACTGTGCTTAAATTCAAAATCTGTTGGTATTGGCTTTATTTTTTTGCTGGACATTTTGCTCCAAAACGCAATATTTTCCCTCGCTTGATCTGTATATAGCCAGTTTCTGGTTTCTGCAACCCATTCACTAAAGCTAGCCCCTTCACGTACTAATTTCTGCCCTGTTCCATCCACGTTGGTATGAAACAGTTGAAGAAAGTCTTGAGCCAAAATAGTGGTTGAATATTGATCAAGCAAGAGATGGTGGGCAACAATATATAATCGATCCTTTTTATCTGAACCAAAATTACAATAGAAAAACTTAATTAATGAACCATAAAGGCTCAGGCTTCCTTTAAATAGTTCAAGATGATTTTGAAATTCAGTTTCATCATTAAAATGAACACATTCAAAATAGTTTAATTCACCAATATCTGAAATCTCTTCTAAAAGATAAGTCTGAGGATCAGATAACCTTACTCTTAGACTCTCATGCAAGTTCAGTATATTTTTTGCTGTTTCCTTCACCACATCTGCATAATTGGTGCAATCAGAAAATTCGAATAACCAACAAGGCCCCCATTTTTCTAAATCTACCGTTCGTTCAAAATACCAGTGTCGATTCCCAGGGGAAGTATATTGTCCGTTCTGTATCACAGCAGCATCAATAGAAAAGATGTTGTCTTTTCCTTTTACTGAGGTGACAGAACTTCCCTTCCTATCAATTGAAATCAGCTTATCTTTCTCTATTTTTTCAGCCAATTTTAAGATCGTTGGCAAGCTAAAGATATCTCTCATACTAATGTTAAACCCAGCTTTACTATAGTGAGAGATGATTTTAATAGACATGATTGAGTCACCACCAATTTGAAAATAATTGTCAGAAACCCCAACTTTTTCCAACCCAAAAATTTCTTTCCATATTCCACATAAGGTTCTTTCTGTTACTGTACGTGGCGCGATATACTGCTGCTGTTCATTAATCTCAGGTTCCGGTAAGCCTTTACGATCAACTTTACCGTTAGCCGTTAACGGGATCTCTTGCAACGGTATATAGATATTCGGCGCCATATATTCCGGCAAGGTTTCCTGCACATGGGCTTTTAGTAGCTCTTCCAGCTTGATACTGGCCTTTTCGAATACCAGTTCCTTCATTTGCGCGGCGCTGATCTTACCGCCGATCAAGGCATGCACCACCACCTCATTGCCTGACAAGCCGATCTCTCGTCGGGTCGCATCATCATCTACCTGACCGATAGCACAGAAGCCAATGTTAACCCGCAAACCAGCGGTAGACAGCGCCTGACCCGCTAGACCTGACTCAAACAGCGCTGCCTGACGGCTCTGCTCAGGCTGTTTGACCATCAGAATCATAAAGCTGCCCGCCGCTTCTATCTGAAGATTTTCGCCGCTGCACAGCGCCACATCTGCACCTTCCTTCACCAACACCAGACGATGTAGTGTCAGATCGTAGTGATATAGGCCTTTCGCCAACACCTCATTCTCCGAAGAGGAGCCCGACTCATCCAAGCTAGTTTGTCGTAGGTATACGTAGAAGCGGCAGTGCAACTGCGCTATCACATGGCGTTCACGCAGTACAGACAGACATAGCATCAGCTCTTCATTACGATAAGGAGATCCTTTGTATTGACGGTAACTTTTACGATTGGTACAGGTTAGTGTCACCGTATCGTGAGCTTGAACTGACTCGGTACTCATCTCGCCGGCACTGATCCCTCCTACATAGCTTTGCAGCAATACGTGAGAAGCCGACAGCCCCAACGCCGCGTCAAACTTACCCTTACATGGCCCGTCATCAATGCGGCTCAACGCGATCGGGCTAAGAGAGGTCTCCAGAAGCTGCGCCATATACCCCGCTTCAGACTGACACAGATCATACGACAAATCGCCATACAAAGGCTCAACCGCCTCCATATCAGCCACCAAATACATGCTAAGCGGTGCATCATTACCATCGCTTGGCGGCGCATCACTGATGCGGATCAGCTCATGGGTCATTGGCTGATAGTAGAAACAGCCGCCGTGTGCCAGCGCCGTGCCTTCGGCGCCCATGCCTTCGGCGATCTGCACATAAGTTTGAATCGGGAACAGGGTGCCACCGGATGGATAAAACGCCTTAGGTAAAGGCAACTCAGCAAAATTTTGTCGATAGAAAGCGTGCAACAGTTGACCAAGATCAGCCGCAGATAATTTGCTTTGCACATCATAAGCACGTTGCGGCAGCGTTTGCACCGCCACCTCTAGCCGGTTATCTGTGATCTCGGGCAGTACAATCGGCTCACCCGTCAGCACCCGTACGCTCTTCTGCGCCACCTTAAAGGCCAGTCGCTCTTCAAAACTACTGTGAGAGACTTCCATATCCTTACCTGCGGCCTCGCGGGTAACATAGGCCACCAATTGTGGCGCTTTTCCGAACGAGTGCGTCACCACTACCGCGTCATTTACCCATGCATGGCTCTTCAGTCGCGCCTCAATCTCTCCCAATTCTATACGGTACCCATTAATTTTAACCTGATTATCAACCCGCCCCTTAAACTCGATGTTACCGTCCGGGAACAAGCGACCGCGATCACCTGTTTTATACAGACGCTCTCCCGTGACTGGATGGGTGATAAAGCTGGCTTGAGTCTTCTCTTCATCTTGCCAATAGCCTAACGCCAGTCCAATACCACCGATATACAGATCGCCAGTGACCCACAAGGGCGCCAACGATAGATCCGGCTGCAGTACAAAAAACTGCTGATTTGGCAGCGCCTTGCCGTATGGAATGCTCGGCCAGCTTGGGTCGGCGTCCTTGATCGGGTAATGGATCGACCAAATAGACGCTTCGGTGGCGCCACCTAGGCTCATTTGGGTTGCTTTCGGCGCCACCGCGCTGATGCGGGCAGGCAGATCCGTCGGGATCCAATCACCGCTCATCATCACTAAACGCAACGGCAAGCTGATAGCTTGATATTCACATTCGGTAACTAGCAGATCCATTAATGCCGGTACCGTGTTCCATAAAGTAACCCCTGTTTGTTCTGCATTTGGCTGCTCAGTATCGAGCTGCAGATAGGGTAACCAAGCGCTCGGCGTACGACATTCCTCTGCTTTAGGCAATACTAAAGTACCGCCCGCGCCCAACACGCCAAAGATATCCCATACCGACAGATCAAAGTTTAGGTTAGATAAACCAAATACCAGATCGTGTTCCGTCACTTGGTACTCCAGATTGATCGCCTGGATAGTATTGAGTGCTGCTTCATGGCTAATGGTGACACCTTTAGGCTCACCAGTTGAACCAGAAGTAAAGATGACGTAAGCAATATCAGAAGGTACGGCGCGCTGCGGCAACGCAAACTCTGGCACATTCGGCAGGGCCTGAATGACATCATAAACTTGTACCGTGTCCGGCAATATAGCGCGGCAGTCCGGCGTCGTAACCACTTGATCCACCTGCCCCAGCATTAACAAACGTTGAATACGTTCAATCGGCTGGCTGGCATCAATTGGCAAATAGGCCGCTCCAGCCTGCAAAATAGCGGTGACGGCCACCACCTGCTGCCAGCCTTTATGCATTACCACGCCGATCAACTGATTGGGCCGCGCCCCGTCAGCGAGCAGTTGTGCAGCAAGGTGCTGACTGCGTTGGCCCAACGAGCGATAACTCAGTTGAAAATCTGCGGTACGTACTGCAATTTTATTACCTTGAACTTCGATCTGTTGTTCCACCAAACTATGTAGCAAATCCGGTTGATATGGCATGTCCACGCTATTGACTTTACTGATTAGCTGACGCTGGCTATCCGGCAAGGTCATGGGTGCACATTGTTGCCAATGAATATCGTGCTCCGCCAGCTTACCCAACAGTGCTACCCAGGAGGCAAACATGTCATCTAGCATACCCGCAGGGAACAGTCCTTCAACATTGTCCCAATTGAACGACAAACCGCCATTGTCATCCGACACTTGTATATCAAGCCATACCTGCGAAGTCTGCGATAGGCTAAAGCCCTCCATCAGACCGCCTTCATCCTGGGAAGATGCCAGCATGCTCTGTGCTTGTTCGCTATTCAGCCCGAGGGTACTGGTGAAGACCACGGGAAAATTAACGGGATGGCCGTGCTGGCGGGTTAGCGCACGCTGCATTGCCATGCCACCAAAAGCACGGTTTTCCAGATCTTTCCAAAGCTGTTCTTGGATTGCTTTTAAGCGCGCAACAAAGTCGAGATGCGTATCGCCGTAGTCCATCTCTAACAAACTCAGCGAGGTAAAGTCACCCAGAATAGAATTCACTTCAGGGTGCAGTGGCAAGCGGTTAAACAGAGTAAGGTTAAGGGCAAAGTGCGCCTGTTCAGACCAAGCATTCAAGATGTCACCGACACAGCCTAACAACAGTACCGTTGGCGTAATCTGGTGGGTCTGCGCTATCTGTTTCAATCGTTGCCATTGCTGCGGCTTCACAAAGTGGTGACGCCGTTCAAAATGCGGAACATCGATTTGAGATGGTTCTAATGCTAACGGCAGCGCCGGGCGACCAGGGAAATCAGCCACCCGATCCAACCAGTAGGCTTCGGCTTGCTGGTAAAAATCAGTGGCCTGCAAGGCATGCTCTGCATGTACATAGTCCCTGAACGACAGGCTAAGCGGTGCCAGTTGCTTGTCCGGTTCCGATGATTGATACAAGGTCGAAAATTCTTCCGACATGATCATCATGCTGGACGCATCAACCAAGAGAATATCCATGCTGACATGCAACAAAGCACGCTGCCCGCTCAGCTGGCTGAGGCGAAAATCAAACAGCGGCCATCGATCCGTCGCCAATACCTGATGGGAGAGTTCATCTCGCAATGCTAATACCTTGCTTTCTGCCTGTGTTTCCTCTAATTGTGTCAGGTTATAACAAGGTAGTTGGTACTCAGGCACGCTTTCCAAGATTTGCTGCTGACCGTCGGCTGTCACTACCATGCGCAACATGCCGTGGCGTTCGATCAAACGATTCAGGGTTCCCTGTATTTTATCCGCACTTGCGTCTTGGAAAGGGATTTCGACATATATATGCGTTGATACATTGCCCAGCTCAAAGTCGCCGCGACGTCCCAACCAATATGCCTGCTGAATGTCGGTTAACGGGAAAGGTTGAAAACGATCTTCCTTCGCCAGCGTGATGGTGTCGAAATGGTGCACACGGGCGTTATTTTGCTGCAAATACTCCGCTTGTTTGGCAACTGTCGGCGCCGCCAATATAGTACGTAACGGCATCGACTGCGTTAATGCGTTTTCAATCGCACTGGCCAGCTTCACAGCCAATAACGAATGACCACCTAATTGGAAGAAGTTATCTGTAACACCCACCTGCTCGATACCCAACACTTCCTGCCATATTTCACATAAGCGTTTTTCTGTCTCGGTGCGCGGCGCAACATATTCTTCTTGCTGCATGGCCATATCCGGCTCGGGTAACGCTTTACGATCCACTTTGCCGTTCGGGGTTAACGGTAACTGCTCAAGCAGTACAAATACCGCTGGCACCATATAATCAGGCAGTGATTGACTTACGTGTTGACGCAGTTGTTCAATATAAACCTGACGCTCGGTTGTTACACGATCATCAGCCACGATATAGGCAACTAGGCGTTTATCCCCAGTTTCCGATGTTTTTGCAACCACCACGGCATCTTTAACGCTGTCATAACGGGCTAAGCTGTTTTCAATCTCACCCAGCTCAATGCGGAAACCTCGAATTTTCACCTGATGGTCAATACGACCTAAATACTCCAGATTACCGTCCGGCAACCAACGCACTAAATCACCTGTCTTATACAAGCGCTCACTGCTGTTTGGGTTGGTTTCATCATAAAACGGGTTATCAATAAATGCTTGTGCGGTTAAGTCCGGTCTGTTGAGGTAGCCTAGGGTTACACCTTCGCCACCGATAAATAGCTCAGCGGCCACCCCTTCAGGCACGACTTGCAATTGTTTATTCAGCAAGTAAACCTGTGTGTTTGCAATAGGTAAGCCCATTGATACCTGACCATCTGTCGCACTGACTTGCTTAACACAAGACCAGATTGTTGTTTCTGTTGGACCATACATATTCCACAGTTCAATCGAGTCAAGGGCTGTTAATTTGGAAGCCAATGATTGACTCAATGCTTCTCCACCACAAAGCACTTTAATCGCCGACGTTGGTTGCCACTGGCTATCAACCAGCATTTTCCATGTCGCTGGCGTGGCCTGCATCAGGCTAACTGAATAGTCATTTATTAACGCTATCAAAGCATGGCTGTCTGCTGTAGCACTCTTTGAGGCTACAATAATTTTCGCCCCCACAATCAGTGGTAAAAACAACTCCAGACCATGAATATCAAACGACGTTGACGTGACAGCTAACAAGCTATCATTGCTGTTGATCCCAGGTTTGTTTTGCATACTTGATAAGAAATTAACAACATTACCTTGTGTTACCATCACCCCCTTCGGGTTACCTGTTGAGCCAGAGGTGTAAATCACATAGGCAAGGTGGGTTGAGTTAAGCCCCAGCGCTTGCTTGTCTAAGTTGTTTACTGGTTGCTGGCTTAGTTGCTGCTTAATCTCGGCATCATCCAGACACACCGCTTGGGTTGCGCTGATCGGGGTTGTATTCAGTAGGTGTGATTGGGTAATCACAGTATCAAGCTTGGCGTCTTCCAGCATATAGGCAAGTCGTGCCTGCGGGTAATCCGGGTCCAGTGGTACATAAGCACCCCCCGCCTTTAAAATACCCAGAATGGCTATCACCATCTCCAGTGAGCGTTCAATACAAATTCCCACCATAGTGTCCGGCTTAACTTGCTTTTTTGTTAGCAAGTAGTGAGCAAGTTGATTGGCTCTACTGTTTAACTCGCTATAGCTCAGTCGCTTATCTTCAAACACCAGCGCTGTAGCATCCGGATTGGCTTTTACCTGCGCCTCAAACAGCTCATGAATGCAGTTGTCTTTTGGATAATCTGTAACTGTGTCGTTCCACTCTACCAGTAACTGATGCTGCTCTTTTTCAGGAATAATTTGTAAGTCACGGATGTGGTCAACAGGAGCTTTAATTATCTGCTTAATCAACCACTCAAATCTAGTTGCAATAGAATTAGCATCTTGTTCAGAAAAGTAGGCCAGATTGTAATCCAACTTTATTTCAACACTTTCTTGCTCCCAAATAGTTACCTGGATGGGAGTTTGCTCATAGTCATTACTCAAATAAACTAAATTAACAAGCTGTTCATCGATAGTAAAACTATGCTTCATATTCAGGTAGTTAAAACCAATTTGGTAGAGTGCTTTTTTACTTTCACACCCTGACGCATCGTACTGCATATGACCAATAGGGTAACGTTGAACCCTGAAATTTTTCCTTGTTTTTGATTTTACTTGTTGAAGAAAGTCAACCATTAATAAACTTTCATCTATTGACAAGCGTAAAGGACTCACACTGGCGAATACACCTACTTTTTCTTTTTCTTTATTATTACGCCGATTGTGAACGGGAAGCCCCACGACAAGATCATTTACATCATTTGCTTTGGAGAAGTAGATAGCAGTTAAAGCAAGGTACATTTGAGAAATAGAAATACCAAACTGAGCGGCCTTATTCATTAAGGCTTGATGCATATTTTCATCTACCTTTATCGTCTTCCTTTTACTTGCAGTGGTAGATACATGACTATGCAAATCAGCTCGATTCATAGAGAAAATGGGATCAGGCAATCCTCTTAGCTCATTTTCCCAATATTTTTTATCCGTTAGATATTTTTCACTAACAAGATATTTTTGATCACTTTCTACGACATCTAACCATGAAACCTCTTCAATATCGCAATCCAACCCCTGATAATAACGACCTAATTTTTCGGCCCAATTAGCAATCCCCATACCATCCATGGCTATATGATGAACAACCGTTGCGTAATAGAATTGGTTGTCAGATACTTTCAGTAAATAAACTCTGAACAGTTCACTATTTTCGACCTCTATAGGTGTATTAACAAGTTCTTTTAACCACTGCTGTGCTTTTTCATCTGCTTCATTTTCCTGACTAAAATCAATTACAGGTAAATATGTTGTTCTATCCTTAGATATATATTGCCTGACACCCTCACTACGGTTAACTATCCTCAACCCAAAAACATCACTGTTATTAACTAATTTTTCATGCGCCTTTGCTAACTTACTAGAGTCAATATCAGAAACCTTGATATAACCAGCAACGTTATACAATGGGAACAGATTATGATTCAACTGATCAAAATAAATATCTTGTTGCGTTAATGTTAATGCTGATATTTGATCACAATTAACCGTCATATTCTTTTTTCCTTTAAAAATTGCTTTCGAATGGCTGAGTTAAAACAATAAGTGCAACACGCTTGTCAATAGAGGGGTCAAAGGGCGTTAATCCTCCCAATGCTTTTCTTGGAGTGAGATTCAGCATGAAATTCGATACTCAATAGCCTTCTCTGTAAGAGTCGCCATGTCGAATGTCTTAGCCCCCAAATACCTGAGCCAACCATGAGTATTTTCATTGGTTGCTCGTTGCCAACTGGCGTAAGGCTTTACAAAGTACATGTCTGAACCCGCTTCCTCTGATACACGAACGTGACCAGCAAATTAACCCCTATGTTCGTTTCGTACATCACTAAACTTGTGGGCGGCAATAGGTTGTATCCTGTTTGGGTCGAGTTCTCATCAACTCCCGACAACAGTACTGTAATGTACGCCGATCTCTTTGGCTATATCTCTCAGCAGGGCGAACGCATGAGTTGATTTTATGTTAATTAAAGTTTTGTTTTTTGTAATTACGGGCTGACTTCACACTATAACGAAAAACAAAACCTGAAAATAACGCTCAAAAATCACACACGCGCATCCCGATTCACGAACATTACTTGTTGATAATTTGTTGCTGATAACAATTTACTAACTCATGCGGTTGCCCTGTATCTCTCAGTGTCATCACGCCTTTACGGAGGGAATAAATCTAGTATCGTGATTCTTTAGTTAATTATTGTATTACTCCAACTTGGTACTGTTTGTTGTGTTAATTCATAAAAAAATTGAGTTTATTAGTTAAGTCTTTAATTTAATATGCGATTACAATGGTGGGATATAATATCCATTACTACTTATAATTGAAACATCTAGATAAGTGTTATTTATAATTACTCATTGATTTATGCTAAACACATGAAGTACGTCCAAAGTAATTAGTATTGATAATTTCATCAATTACATTAACTTGCACGCCATATCCGAACTCATTGTATTGTCTAACATTTTACTGTCGCCATTCAATTTTCAAACAACCACTTTATTGAGTCAAAAATAAAGAGCTTGCAAATATAAATAATATTAATACCATTGGCGGGGTTATTTAGGTTGGCTGTACTAAAAACTATTATTCTTTATTTATATTTTAGTTTACATTTTAATTAACTTTTATGTTAAGGGAGTCTATGCCATTTCATCGGTATCCACTATTTAGTCGATTTATATTATTCGTTTTTATTCCAATACTTGCTCTAACTATACTCTTATGGAATTATGCTCAGTCGAGTATTTCTCCGTCTTCAGGAAGCATCGAAATCAATGGACTAATTAATCCTGTAAACATAAAACACGATAGTTTTGGCACGCCATTTATTAATGCAAAAACCGACCATGATGCCTATTTCGCTATCGGGTTTAAGCATGCCAGTGACCGTCTATGGCAAATGGAGTTGCAACGACGTTTAGCGCAAGGACGTTTAAGTGAAATATTTGGAACTGACTCTATATCGACAGATATTTGGTTGAGAACTTTAGGTTTCCAGCAGGCCGCAGAACAAGCATGGCAACATCTCAGCCCTAATGCAAAAGAAGCTTTAGATGCTTATCGAGATGGTGTGAATGCTTATATTTTACAATCCCCTTCTTTGCCTCCGGAATTTCAAGTACTCCAAGTAAATCCCGAGTTATGGAGCGTTTATGATTCTTTAAGTTGGCAAAAAATGTTTGCCTTAAATCTTAATCGCAATCTGTTTGATGAAATAAATCGCTTTATTATGAAGTCTCGTTTTAGCGCCGAGCAAATCCAAACATTCTTCCCTTATGACCCGCTCATCGAGCTCGGTAGCCAAGTTCCAGAAACGGCTTCTGTTACATCTCTACTTTCATCTCTTTCTTTTCAGCTCAACCCATTACAAGACCAATGGGGTATAGGGCATAGGTTTGCTGGCAGTAATGCTTGGGTAGTCGCAGGTGAACACACAAAATCTGGAAAGCCAATTTTAGCGAATGATCCTCACCTTGGATTACAAATTCCTTCACTATGGTATTCCGTGAGTATGAAAGGCGATAAACTAAATGTCGCTGGTATGTCTCTTGTGGGTCTACCTACTGTTATTTTTGGTCAAAATACTAATGTGAGCTGGGGTGGTACAAGCCTTGAAAGTGATCAGCAAGATCTCTTTATCGAAACCGTGAGTAATAGCAATCCCGATCAATACTTATCAGGTTCTGGCTGGAAACCCTTCCAGCTCAGAGAGGAAGTGATTCAAGTAAAAGCGCCCATGCCTTCCTCCTTACGGACCAAATTAGAGCCTGTCACAATCACTGTACGCTCTACCGACATTGGTCCAGTGATCAGTGATATATTTAATGAAAGTGACAAAATATTATCATTACGCTGGGCGGCACTGGATCAAAAAGACCTCACCTTCGAAGCGTTTTTTAATTTGCAGTACGCCTCAAACTGGCAAGAATTTCGAACCGCACTTAGTTTAATTAAAGCGCCTGGACTCAACTTTCTCTATGCCGATCATCAAGGTAACATTGGTGCTCAGGCCGCAGGGAAAATGCCTAACCGTGGTGCTGGTGTCGGCATTCTGCCTCAAAGCAGTCAGCCAATTAGTAATTTATGGCAAGGGTACGCCGATTTTGATTTGATGCCTTCCATATTAAATCCCGAACAAGGTTATCTTGTCAGTGCCAACGAGAAAATATCTCACTCTGAAGATCTTGTTATTTCTCATGAATGGGCTCCACCTGCCAGAAAAAAGCGTATCGAAAATTTATTACTTTCATCCATTGAATCAGGGAAACCTATATCTTTAGCAGCCACCCAAGCGACCCAAATTGACCAAGTAGATATCAGCACGCTTCCATTGATCCCTTTACTCACTCGCGTAAAGCCTGAAACAGATTTAGAAAAAGAAGCTATTTCAGCACTCAAACTGTGGTCGGGTGAATATAGTGTAAATAGTGTAGCTGCAAGTATTTTTCATACTTGGGTGGACCACTTACGCAAGGAAATTTTCTCTAATGAACTCAAGCACTCTTGGCAACGGCCAGAGCAAGCTAATCGTGTAGAAAGAATGGAAAATCGTGTAACACATCAACAACTGACAGAAATACTGAAATCAGATCGCTTAGGTTGGTGTAGTAACAACAACGAATCACGCCCTTGCCAACAAGAGCTAATAACAAGTTTAAAAGAGAGCATAAAGCAGCTAAAAAAACTGACTAGCAGCAGTGATCTCGATAACTGGCGCTGGGGAGATCTGCATCGAACCGAATTCTCTCATCGCCCTTTTTCTGATATTCGAGGCCTTAAATCATTTTTTACTCGCACAACCCACGTCGGTGGTTCGCCAAACACTATCAATGCCGCCAACGCAGAACTTGATTGGTCACGAGGCTTCATTCAGAACTTTGGGGCTGGCTTTAGACAAGTGTTTCAACTAGATGAAATGAAAACCCATTTGTACATGAACAGCACTGGTCAGTCTGGCCACTTCATGAGCTCTTATTATGACGATATGATCGAGCCCTTTTCTCAAGGACAGCTTTCTTCAATGAGCTTAGATCTTACAGATGCACCGATATTAATCCTTTCTCCTAACAATGGGAGTCAATAATGAATCTATTCCATTTATTTTCTAAATTTGCCCCGAATCGAGTTTTCCTTGCCGTATTCGCAGGTGGTACATCAGGGATCTTATACGCTTTCATAATACCTATCATTATGACTGCTCTTACGCCTTCAGAAGTAGGCTTTTCTGAGGTGCCAAATTCAACCTATTACTTATTCGGTATTGAAATTTCGTCGCCTTATTTTGCAGCAACTTTTGTCGGGCTATGTTTAACTATTTTGATCATACGAACGATTTCACAGGTTACCTTATCTCGCGTAGCGATGGATGTAACCAGCAACCTGAGAAAACGTTTATATCAGCAAATTTCACAGGCTCCAATCGCTTCTCTAGAACAAACGGGAACCTCAAAATTAATTCAATCCATGACAACCGATGTGCAGCGAATTGTTTTTGGTGCTCAGGTTATCCCTGACCTTATCGTGCAGGTAATTACTTTAATTGGGTTACTTGGCTTTCTCGCTTACCTTAATACGGCAGTATTTGGTTATGTTATGGGGATAATGTTATTTGGTATCATTACCTTTCAAATCCCTATTCTCATTGGTCAGCGCTATTTTACCCGCTCTCGTCAGCATCTAGATCAACTACAAGACGGATTTGAAGGACTTGTTGAAGGGGCAAAAGAACTCAAACTCAACGCGCATAAGCGCCAACATTTTGTTGAAACAGTGCTACACCATCAAGAATCACAAAACATAAGTTTAGACAAAACTGCGTTTACTATTGTGCAATGTGCACGAAATTATGGCGATATGATCTGTTTTTTCGCCATTGGTACCATAGGGTTCGTGTTTATAAACTATCACGCAATTACCATTCCAGAATTATCTGGGGTGATCATGACTTTGCTTTATATCACTGGGCCGGTAGCTTTTATCCTAAATGTCATTCCTGAAATCGCTCACTCTCAAGTAAGTTTGAACAAAATTCAGTCCCTTTTTGAAGAGTTACCAGCCGAAGAACTATCATCAAATGTGATCCCCGTGTCACCATGGAAAACCCTTAGATTCTCTAAAATTGAGTATCAATACAAATCTAATAAAAACGAAAATGAGAAAAGTTTTTCCATTGGCCCTATCGACGCTTGTATTAGACGTGGAGAAATCTCTTTTATCGTTGGTGGTAATGGATCTGGTAAATCTACTTTTGCTAAAATACTGAGCATGCACTATCAAACAGATGCCGGACAAATCTATTTCGACGATACCAAAGTAAACAGCGATAACATGAATAGTTACCGCCAAGAGATCGCTTGCATCTACTCCGACTACTATTTATTTGAAAGGCTGCACGATTGCGCCGGCCAAAGTATCGAACAATTAGAACACATACATACTTACCTAAAAGAATTTTCGCTCGATGATAAAGTAACCTTTAGCGATGGCAAGTTTTCGACTGTAAAACTCTCTGACGGACAGCGACGTCGACTCGCTTTGCTAGTTGCTTTCATGGAAGATAAGTCTTTATATCTATTTGATGAGTGGGCAGCAGATCAAGACCCTTATTTCAAAGAATTATTTTACTACGATATTTTACCTAAATTGAAAGCCCAAGGAAAAGCGGTGGTAGTGATCTCACACGATGACCGATATTTCCATGTGGCTGACCAATTAATTATTTTAGAAAATGGTCAGATTAAGCAGTTAGCTACAGAACAAGAAGACGTGAAAATACAATTTAACCCCAACCCCCTCAATGACGTTATTAGACAAGGATGACTTTTAATAACAATTCTTCATAATGTATGACTTTCCTCTGCTGATAGATAAGCCTTATTTCTTATTTGGCCATAGATTAGGAAGTAGGATCGGTTTTGAATTATTACTTAGGGGCCAGTATTTAACCCTAAGAATACACAAACATTTTATTGCTTCAGGTTGTTGTGGGGGCTGAGGGTAAATACCCCTCAGCGACCCGATTAGTTGCCTGTTAGGCGGTACAAACTAAGCTATTTTTATGGCTTTAATTTGTTTCCCAGCTTGACTTACTATGAAGGATTGAATCACATTTAGCTCATTTGTCTGGAATGAAATTTTGGTATTTGTCACTTCAGAACAAAACTCAAGAATAGAAATGGGGAAGATAGGTAAAGGGGCCTGCGCTGCCAGTTTAAGCATAATAGTATTATCTTGGTCTGTAATCGAAAACACTACGCCAGATTCAGTTTTATACTCACCAACATATTTAATTAAAGGGTCTAATTCTTTTATGTACTTTTGGATAGACGCTAGCTCAGGCCAATCATATTCAAGGGAAATAGACCTAACAACCTCATCTAAAAGAGGAAATCCTTGATTCGAGTTGAGCATGATCACTACACCTTTACCCAAATTTTTATACATCCGAAATTCAGCGACAAATCCTTCGTCCCAACCACCATGGTTAAACTGAAAACTGTCATCCTCACCACCGCAAAAAAAGCCTAATCCCGTATATTCACCTCCCTCATCTTTATGTTGACTCATTAATTGAGGGCAAAGCATAGATTCAACAGTTTCGCTTGATAAAATTCCTGATGAGTGTCCATTTAATATTTTAAGTAATTCGACACCAGCTATAGCCAAATCCGTTGCGGTTGTCCATAACCCTGCTGCGGCCATCTCAGGGTAGATATGATACTTCCCGTCAAGGGGCTCGCCGTACCAAGGATGAGCAGTAGCACCTCTTTCTACCCAGTCACTTGGGGGCTGTTCAAAAGAGCTATCATTCATTCCGAGAGGCTCAAGAACAAGCTCTCGCATTATAGTGGGAAATGATTTACCCAACAGATCAACGAGTACCTGTTGTGCAACTGTTGTTCCTCCACCAGAATAACGGTATTGCAGACCAGGCAAAATATTAACTTCAACTCTTTCTGAATTGGCTGACTCTTCACCGTTTAGAATGTCAGGTACTGTCGGTATAAGTTCAGAAGGTGAATAGCCCTCAAATCCATGTACAGTTACCCCCCCAGTATGACTCAAAAGTTGTCGTAATGTGATTCTAGGTTGCCATTTACCATTCGCAGGAAAACGCCAAGAGGTTAAATATTTATTTACATCTTCATCAAGGCATATGCGCCCTTCTTGCACAAGACGCATGACTGCCAAAGCAAAGATTGGTTTACTAATGGATCCTGCTTGAAACAATGTTGTCGGCACAACCTTTCTGTCTTTCCCCTCCTCACAATAACCAAACCCTCTGGCCCAATCGATTTTGTAGTCATCAATTACAGCAATACTTATACCTGGTGTTTTATAATGTGCTAATTGCTTTTCTAGAGACTGTGGAGACTTATATTTACCTTCAAATCCAGTTTTAGAACATAAATTATTGATTATACGCGTGGATCTTTCATTGTTTGACATCGACATTCCCTATTGATAAATATTACAAGAACTCAAACAAGCGTTCTATCTAATAACCTATTATTTACAGTAACCCGTAATACACTACTTAATAACCGAAAAATCACTAAATTTGAGCCTACAGCTCAAAATTTAAAGGCAATATGCTCTCATCGAGAGGAATTGTTTAGGCAAATAGTTTTGCCTCTTCTTGATACATCAAAACTGCATCAAAATTTCACATAATCGATAGATAATAAAAAGCCGATGATAATTAAATCATCGGCTTCTCGTCACGTTAGTAATGTCTGAACTACATAACTACGTGTCAATCATTACACATTATCTTGACTCGCTTTACCTTTCGATTCAGCATTCAGTTTTTCATCATAACCGGGCTGATTTTCAGGTAAGTCTTTAACATCGTCATACCATAAATCGTGGTGTTCTTTTGCCCATGTCTCATCGACTTCACCCGTAATCATGCCATCTAATGCCGCTTCCATACCAAATAGTCCAATATATATATGGAATACAAAACCACAGATTAAGATCAAAGCAGAGAACATATGTACGAGATTTGATAATTCCATATCGCGGCGTGTTTGACCGAATATAGGGAAATCTAATACAAATCCACTTACAGCAATAAAAATACCAAAGAAAATCAGTAACCAAAAAATGGCTTTTTCACCACCATTAGAAAAACCAGCCGATGGGTGTTTACCTTTATGCTTACCTACCATGCCGCCTAGTTTCATGAACCATTGCATATCCACTTTATTAAATACACTTTTACGCCACCACTTAATTAAAACGGTAAGTAATAAGATAGCAAAGATAGGTCCTATGTAGTTATGGTATTGCTTCGCGGCATAAATAACCCAACCCCATATTTCTGATGGCACAATGGGTTTAATGAAATGCTTACCATAAACCAGTGTTAACCCACTGAATGCTAACGTTAAAAACGTAAACGCCATGCTCCAGTGTAAGGCTCGATCCATACGGCTCCAGCGCTTAATTTTACGACCAGTTTTAGGTTTGCTTAGCTTCAAAGGTCCAATAGTGACGTACGCGAGTGCAACCATTGCAAGGCTACCGAAAATAGCCAATGCACCTAATGGTGACATCCACTTTTCTTTCAAGATGTACCACGTCTGCCCGGGAACACTGATCAACACACCATGCTCTGGTGATTTAGATGTTGTTGTCCCTTCTTGACCATTCTTGACCGCGCGCCAATAGTCAGCACCAGCGAAACCTGCCATTTCACCTTTAATGACAGATTCCCCTAAGCGCTCATTATTTATGTTTTGGCTCGACTCTTCACTGGCTATCGCCGACAAAGTAAACGCCAGCATAAATGCAGTAACCAATAAAGTGAACCAACGTTGGATTCGCTTAGTCATTAAAACTCCTAACTGCTTATACAAAACAGCTGTAAAAAGAAACCAGTTTGTGACTACATGCTGATTTCATTATTTTCATATCATCTTTCTACAATGAATCGCTCGTGTGCGGTTACACACAAACGAGCGAGCCAAATAAGAAATTAGGCTTTGTGTTCTTTGCTTGCATCGTATGCAAGATCATCAACATTTGCCCAACCCGCCTCTTTCGCGCCGCGTGCAACCACACGCTCACGGAAGACGTCAGAGATTTTAGCTGCATCACCTGCTAACAAGGCTTTTGTTGAACAAAGCGATGCACACATAGGTAACTTACCTTCAGCAATACGGTTTGCACCGTATTTTTGTTTCTCTTCAATCGAGCCGGGCTCAACGCCTGGGCCACCTGCACAGAAAGTACACTTATCCATCTTGCCACGTTCAGCAAAAGCGTCCTCTTTAGGAAACTGAGGAGCACCAAAAGGACAAGCAAACAAGCAGTAACCACAACCGATGCAAAGGTCTTTATCGTGACGAACAATACCGTCTTCAGTTTGTTCGAAACAATCAGCAGGACAAACCGCCATACATGGCGCATCAGAACAATGCATACAAGCAACAGAAATTGACGTTTCGCCTGGTTCACCATCATTAAGGGTTACAACGCGTCGACGTTGAATACCCCACTCTAGTGCATCATCGTTTTCGTTCTTACATGCGGTAACACAACCATTGCACTCGATACAACGCTTAGAGTCACAAAGAAATTTCATACGTGCCATCTGAATGACTCCTTACGCTTTAGATATTTTACATAGGGTTACTTTGGTTTCCTGCATTTGTGTTACAGGGTCATAACCGTATGTTGTTGCAATGTTCGCTGATTCCCCCGACACGTACGGTGCAGAGCCTTCAGGGTAATTACCACGAAGATCTTCACCTTCAAAGTAACCACCAAAGTGGAATGGAAGAAATGCCAAACCCGGTTTCACACGACGAGTAACCATCGCTTTAACGTGAATACGGCCTTTCTCTGCACCTTCAACCCACACCATATCACCATCGCGGAAACCAAGATCGTTCGCATCTTTAGGGTTTACTTCTACAAACATTTCTTGTTGTAGTTCAGCAAGCCAAGGGTTTGAACGGGTTTCATCACCGCCTCCTTCGTATTCAACCAGACGACCAGATGTAAGAATCATTGGGTATTCACCCGATACATCTTTATCTTGAATCGACTTATAGAATGTAGGTAGGCGGAACATTGCCTCACTGTCATTCCACGTAGGATAGTCAGCAACCAAATCACGACGTGGTGTGTACAGCGGCTCACGGTGAATAGGCACAGCATCAGGGAAGGTCCATACAACAGCACGCGCTTTTGCATTACCAAAAGGAATACAACCGTGTTTAATCGCAACACGTTGGATACCACCAGAAACATCTGTTTTCCAGTTTTTACCTTCTGCTTTTGCTTTTTCTGCGTCGGTTAAGTCATCCCACCAACCTAGTTGCTTCAACAGCTTATCGGTAAATTCAGGAAAACCACCTTCAAGCTCACAACCTAGTGAATAGCTATCGACTGCCAGCAAGCTTTCACCTTCACGCTCTACACCAAAGCGAGCACGGAAGTTACCGCCACCTTGTGCAACAGTTTTTGATGTGTCGTAAAGAATATGTGTACCAGGGTGCTTCATTTCTGGTGTACCCCAACATGGCCAAGGGAGACCATAAGTTTCACCATCAACCACACCGCCTTCAGCTTCTAGCGACGTTTTGTGGAAGGTATGCCAGTTTTGTTGGTGTGTTTTAAGACGCTCAGGGCTTTGGCCAGTATAACCAATTGTCCACATACCTTTGTTATATTCACGGGTTATGTCTTCAATAACAGGGATATTGTTTTCAACTTTAATATTCTTAAACAGCTGATCAGATAAACCGAGTTTTTGCGATAGTCTAAACATGATTTCATGATCAGGCTTAGATTCAAATAGCGGTTCAATAACCTGATCACGCCACTGAATAGAACGGTTTGTTGCTGTTACAGACCCCGTTGTTTCAAACTGTGTCGTTGCTGGTAGCAAATACACGTTATCTGTACGGCCGTTCATTACAGCTGCAACACCTGGGTACGGATCGACGATAACCATCATATCCAATTTACCCATTGCGGTACGCATTTCAGGACCACGGGTTTGTGAGTTTACTGCGTGTCCCCAATAGAACATTGCACGAATATTATCGTTCTGCTCAATGTTGTCTTTGTTTTCAAGCACACCATCGATCCAACGAGAAACAGGGATACCTGCATGGTTCATTGGTTTCTTACCGCGGTAATCAGCTTGATCGAAACGGCCTTTTAGCCATTCGTAATCAACATCCCACACGCCTGCCCAGTGTTTCCATGCACCTTCAGAAAGGCCGTAATAACCCGGTAAGTTATCAGACAGTACGCCAAAGTCAGTCGCACCTTGAACGTTATCGTGACCACGGAAAATATTAGCCCCACCGCCAGATTTACCCATATTGCCTAGAGCAAGCTCAAGAATACAGTAAGCACGTGTGTTGTTATTACCAGTAGTATGTTGCGTACCACCCATACACCACACTACACAGCCAGGGCGATTTTCAGATAACAATTTTGCCGTTTCATAAACATCAGCTTCTGGTACACCAGAAACACGTTCAACTTCTGCTGGTGTCCATTTTGCCACTTCTTTTCGTACGTCTTCCATGCCGTAAACACGTTGACGAATAAATTCTTTATCTTCCCAACCGTTTTTAAAGATGTGGTACAACACACCCCAAACGAAAGCAACGTCAGAACCTGGGCGTAAAGAAACATAGTGGTCAGATTTTGCTGCTGTACGTGTACGACGCGGATCGGCAACTACGATCTTACAGCTGTTCTTCTCTTTTGCGATCAAGATGTGCTGCATAGCAACAGGGTGTGCTTCAGCAGGATTTGAACCGATAAACAGAATCGACTTACAGTTATGCATGTCGTTTAACGAGTTTGTCATCGCCCCGTAGCCCCATGTATTTGCAACACCGGCTACTGTAGTCGAGTGACAAATACGTGCTTGGTGATCGACATTGTTAGTACCCCACATCGACACCATTTTACGGAATAGATACGCTTGCTCGTTGTTATGCTTTGCTGAACCTAACCAATAAACAGAATCAGGGCCAGACTCTTCACGAATCTTAAGCACTTGTTTACTGACTTCATCTAATGCTTGTTCCCAGCTCAGTTTGGTCCACTTGCCGTCGACTAACTTCATTGGGTATTTAAGACGTTTAGCACCATGACCGTGTTCACGCAGTGCTGCACCTTTTGCACAGTGACCGCCCGCATTGAATGGGTGGTCAAAAGCAGGTTCTTGCCCTGTCCATACCCCTTCCTGTACTTCAGCATAAATACCACAGCCAACAGAACAGTGTGAACAAATGGTACGTTTAATTTCAACTGGTGATGTAGGGTCGACAGTCTTCGCTTCTGCTTTTTTCATCATGCCAGGCGCAAACATGCTGGCACCAGCAACACCACCAGCGGCAGCAAGTGATGTATTACGAATAAAGGAACGACGAGAAATACCTAATTGGTTTTCGTCCTTGCTTACATTATCGGAACGTTTTGTTAATTTCATTTAAAGCTCCGCTTACAAGGTTTCGTAGTAATCACGAACATGCTGAGTTTCGTGATAGCCAGTAGTTTGGGTTTCTTTTTTGCTATCGTCTTGCTTATCAACAGCAGCATGAGCAGCCGTTGTTGTGCCAGCAGCAATAGCACTTACTGCCACGCCTAAACCAATGTTTTTCAACAATTGGCGACGGCTTTCATTAGGTTTACTTTGCTCACTCATAAAGCTTGCTCCTTCGTCGTATTCTTCGACTCTCATAGGAAATCGATTATTTTTTATAGCTATAATTCGTTACATCAATAAAAGCGAATGCGTTAATATTAGTTCGCTTCTACAAATCGCGTTTTTTCTACAGTCAAAAATTGCAATGCTAGTTCGCCAACCGCGCTGTAAAACACAGCACTTTTAGCGGTTTTAAGATCAGCGCAAAAACGTTCACACCATGTTGCGATATGACGATTAAAGAACCTTGCTTGCAGTGTGTTCTCGCCCTCTTCCACCAGCATTGCCATCACTTCTAACAAGGCTGCCATATGATCTTCTGGCTCTTTTACTGATTCATCACGTTCAAATTCCAGTTGTTTAAGATCGTGACGCAAATGCGCAAGAGGCATTTCCATTAATGAGCCAGTTAAATACCAAGAAGCAAAAGGCACAATCTCGCCACGACCAATACCAATAAATAAATCTTGATATTCATCTTCTGTCGCCATCAAGGTTGTTTTCTGTGCCGCTAGTTTGAGTAATGGCCAAGCCGCTGCCATACCTGTTGTTTGTTTCAATGCATTTGGGGCATCAACATCTAGTGCAGCCAACCAATCAATCACATTCTGATCGGGTGCTTTACGCAGTAGATGTGCCAACATGCTGTAAATATCAACACGCAACCGAGTATCTTCTGTTAGCGCTATTGTTTCTGATGTAGACATTGTTTCTGAATTAGACATATTTTGTGATTCCATAAATTTGCCCTATACCCTTAGCTGACTTTCAGGATCGTCTTCCATATTTGAGAAAATATCGCGCACACGACAATCTTCACACATGGCTAAACGACGAATCGCATCTCCTTGAAATTGAGAGTGACTCTGTAATTTCTCCGTCAACATTTTCACCATGGATGCAGGGGCAAACGCTTTACCACAACTTGTACAACAAGCCGCTTCTTCTTCATGAACCACAACAGCGGCTTTACGTGTTTCAGCATTCCAATTAAAGCCAGGTTTTAACGTAAGAACCTTTTCAGGACATGCCTTTTCACATAAACCACATTGAATACAATCTTCTTCAATAAGTTGTAATCCTGGACGACCACCCACAGCATGGAATGCACGCGTAGGACAAACCGCCACACAACTCATACACAATGTGCAATCATCCCTTTTACATTCAACAGAACCATAAGGCGCATTGTCAGGCACAGTTGAATATTCAGGTTGCTCTGGGCTATTGGCGTACAGTCGTTCAAGTGCAGCAAACAATTTCTCACGCTTAGTACCAGACAATTGTTCTGCAAAAGTTTGAGAATGCGTAAGCGCAATAAGTGGTTTATCAAATGCCGTAAATGAATCAGCCGTAGATAAGTCAAACAGCGCTATTCGATTTTCGTCATAACCCAGTTCCGTTAAAAAGTTATTGGCAATCGAAAGTTCATCAGCCAAAACACGATCAATAGTTGCTGGAATATAAGCCGTATTAGTTGCAAGTAAAACTTGATGCGCACCATAAACCAATGCACTAAACCAAGTATCAACACCAACAGTCGCTAACTCTTCCAACGCAATAGGCACAACATTTGAAGGAAGTGTCATCAGTGTTTGAGTAATGTTTTCTTCATCACGGTTACCATAAAAAAGGATCGTTGGTTTTTTCCCCCCTTCTTCTTGATAACGTGCGAGTAAACGATGCACAAAATTTTGTGTCTTTTCAGGATCTGGTAATGCGTATGTAATCGCTTCAGTAGGACAAGCCGTTGCACATGTTCCCACCCCCTGACAAAGATAAGGGTTAATTTCGATAGCATGACCAAGGCTTGATAAGGCACCAGCAGGACATGCATCAACACAGCGATTACAACCATTCACACCACGAGATGAGTGCGCACAAAGATCAGGGTCTAATCGGAAGTATTTAGGCTTATCAAACGTACCTAACATAGCAGGCAGTTCTTCAATCACATCGGCCAACTTACCTTTACTTGCACCTACTGGGTAATAACCCGGAGCAGGAATTTCAGTTGCCACAATCCCTTCTTCCGTCATGTCTAATACAAGATCAAAACAATCACGACCAATAGCCACTTTCGCAAGATTGGCTGTAGTTCTTGTAATACTGCTTTCTGTAATTGTTCCGTCTACGCGACATGTCACTTCAAACGCGCCAAGGTAACCTTTAATGGCAACCTCTTTACTAAAATACAAATTTGCACATTTTTCAGCTTTCGTTGATTTTGATGCTTCATCAATCGCCGTCTTTTCTGTAGCAAGAAGCGTTACAGAATGAAGGGCTGAAAATTGGCTTGCCAGTGTTGTAATCGAACCTTGAGCACCGATGATCAATAAATCACCACGACTCTCATAAGAAACCGTAGGGGGAATCAAATTCGACAATTCTACTGTGCCTGTAATAGCATTCAGTCGAGCTTGACCATTCGTATCAGAAAATGCTTCTAGTGTACTTTTTAACATTCTTATTCCTGTGTACTCGTCACCGTTAGTCAGTGTCGATTAAAGAACGGGATAAGTTCTTCTGCTTCTATAAGAGCAATAACCGAACCAACTTTTAACGGAATAAAATGACCTATAAGGAACTAAAGTCAGAAAGGGACAGTTGGTACAATCTCAACTGGGACAATTTGTCTCTGCACTTGAATGCAAATGCGTCAATTTGTCCCGATTAATTATAGGGTTATTATTCCCTTAATGTCTCAACTGCCTTTCTTTAAGACTTTTTCGTTATTAATTTTTGTTAGCTTCAACACCAACAAGTAAGTCTTCTTCTTTATCTGTATGAGATAAAGAGGTAGGGGTAGACTCACCGTCGGCTAATTCTTCTGTTATCTCTACTTGTGACAGTTCTTGAGGCAGCTCTTGTGATAATGTGTCACCAGTTGTCGCTTCATCAGCCATAGTAAGATTTTCTGCTTCACCTTCTGACGCAGTGCTAGCATCTATAATAAGATTAGCGTCAGTCAGATCACCACCAGCACTTTCTTTTCCATCATCTAACGCATCTGTTACTTTCTTAATGCTTTCAGATACATTATTCACCCAACCACGCAGTTGCTTTGCTACGTTAGGATCTAGCGTTGGAATATTCGAGAAATCTTCGGTGTGATCATCCATATCGCTGATGTAGTTAAATTCATCAGAGTGAAATAGTTTCTGCAAGGCTGCCTTTTTAACTGTTTTATCAACACCTTGCTTTAAGAAAGAGGCAACACCACTATCAAACGTGACATCCGCTGCATCTTCTATCGTTAAAATCTTATCTTCAGTAACATCAATCAATGATTCAGCTGAGTCTGTTACATCACCTTCACCCGTCTCTGCAAATTCACCGAGCTCAGGTTCTGCATATTTTGATTCAAGATCATCCGATGAATCATCAATACTGGCAGCCTGTTGCGCTTCAGTGCGTGCCGGTATGGTAGATACAGCAGCATCATTGCTAGTTGGCTCTTCATGCTCTTCCTTGGCAGTCAATTTACGGCTAGACCAACGCTGGAAAAAATTAGTTGCCACTAGAACGTCCTTTCTTGTCTTTACAGCGCTTACGCTTGAATTCAATTAATTCGCCATGTCGCCCGATGAATGCTTCCATCCACGCCTGTACAGGTAATGGGGTTTTAATGTGTAATACTTGGTAGTCACCGTCCATATAACTACTGGCAACACTTTGCGCAGCAGTAATTAATAACGGGGATAATTGTTCATTCTCTTCTTCACAAACAATGAATAAGTGCGGGTCTTGAGAACTAAGGTTAAAGCGATAGTCTGTGCGCTCATCACGATAAAGTGTTAGAAGTCGCTCATAACTGCCTTTAGATTCATCAATTTCATGCACCCTGTCTTGATCGTAAAGAACAACATCTTCAATCGTCCAAGATAGTGTCGTCCAGCGACCTACTTGCTTTTCTTCCGACACTAAGCGAAAGGCAATAGGCCAAATAGATTCATCTTTTTGTAGTAGCTTATGTTCATCGAGTTGTTGCACACATGCTCCTTAATTCTTGTTTGTTATGTTCAACAGTGATTCTCTTTCATCGTAACTAAAGCAATATTTAGACCAAGAAAGGCAATATTTAGACCAAGTTGAATAATTATGAGAAATAAGGGAAAGATTACCCCTAAGGAGGAGGTGTCATCGAGTAACAAATCCGTCTAAATAAACGATCTCGTTAACTAAAAAATAAAAAATCGTTAAGTTGGAATGAACCTTGCTTTATCTCTCGCTTTATCTCTCGCTTTATCTAGATTTCAAGTACTAAGTTCTATATAGCATAGTGTTAATGTGAGATATGGCGAGTTCAGTATTAAGAAAGCATGATGTGTCTAAAATACTGAACCCTTAGAATAAAAACACATATAATCTGTTTACAGACATTGATGAACCAGCAGGATTTTCTGATGCCCCAATTGCCAAAAATTATAAAAACAAACTCTTCTGTCAGTCAGACAATGACCGTCGACGTGATGGATGAATACGGCGACATGATGACCAAAGAAATCGCCTGCGAGCATCCGCTTACCGTTTACTTGAATTGGATTGAAGTTGTTACCTTAATGACATTAGGTGAAAGACCGTCTGCGCTAGTGTTGGGTTATTTAAAAAACCAAGGATTTATTGATGATATTGAAGCCATTGAATCTGTCATTATTGATTGGGATACCAATTCTGCCGCGGTCATTACTAAAGAAAACACTGACGGTTTAGAGAAGAAACTTGGTAAGAAAACCGTTACCTCAGGCTGTGGTCAAGGCACCATGTTCGGTAACGTAATGAAGAAACTAGAAGGTGTTACACTGCCTCAAATAACATTAGCGCAGTCAACCTTATACGGTTTGCTTGAATCCCTTACCCACCATAATGAAACCTATAAAGCCGCAGGTGCTGTTCATGGATGCGCAGTATGTAAAGACACCAGCATTTTATCTTTTGTTGAAGATGTAGGTCGTCATAATGCCGTTGATACCTTAGCCGGCGAGATGTGGTTAAAAGGCGAAACCGGTGAAGACAAGATTTTCTACACGACTGGTCGTTTGACGTCAGAGATGGTGATCAAAGTCGCGCAAATGGGTATTCCTGTTCTGCTTTCTCGCTCTGGTGCGACTCAGATGGGCTATGACTTAGCAAAGACGTTGGGGATTACCATGATAGCCCGCGCGAAAGGAAATCGCTTCCAAGTTTATAACGGCATGAATAACCTGATTTTAGATGTGAAAGGTGATGCGTCTGGCTTCAACTTAGATGATAAAGCTAAAGGTGCGCATAGAGATGAGCGTTCTGGGGGTAAGGCGTAATGTCCACTAGCTTTCCAGAGTTTATGAATGCTAAACAAGTTGCTGAATATTTAGATCTGAATGAAAAGAAAGTTTACTCCTTGGCAAACGATGCATTGTTACCCGCAACGAAAGTAACGGGTAAATGGCTATTCCCTAAATCAATGCTCGATAAATGGCTATTAGAATCTTGTCATAACGGTGTGCTAAACGATCGCTTATTAATAGCGGGGTCTGACGATCCTTTATTACAGATGGTGGTAGGGAAAATGGCGAACCAATTAGGCAGTACCGCCTTAGTCGGTTATACCTCGACAGGTACTCGACAAGGATTAGCCATGTTAAGTAAAGGGCATGTAGATATATGCGCAATTCATTGGGGGCATGCTGAAGAAGCGGCTTTGCGTCACCCTGCTTTATTACAACAATACCCGGGTCATAAAAACTGGGTGCTAATACATGCCTTCGAACGCCAACAAGGGTTAGTCGTGAGTCACGACATTGCAGAAGCCGTTAACTCTCGTTCGTTAAACCCACAAGAATTACTCGCCTCACGTTGGCGTTGGGCGTTACGCCAAGAAGGTGCCGGTAGTATGCGCGCCTTAGAAGAATGGTTACATGGTCATGCCTTTAATATCAGTATGCTTACAAAGGCTGATACGTGTAACAGTGAACGTGAACTGGCTTCATATATTGCACGTGGGCTTGCAGATGTGGGGTGTGCAAGCCAAAGCACAGCTGGTGAATTTGGTTTGGGCTTTATGCCTTTATGTAGAGAAGCATTTGAATTAGTAATACCTAAAAACATTTACTTCCGCACCTTACAACAACAGCTACTGCAATCGTTATCTGACATGGAAATACAAGCCAAGGGTGATCAACTAGGCGGTTATAACTTTGCCCGCAGCGGCAAGCAAGTATGGAGTGCTAACTAATACCATTAATCTAGACAAGTATCTGATCATTTACTTATCCAGAATGGTATTACACAACGGATTACGCCTGTAATAGTCAGGATCAGAGCAAGTATTTAATGCTTCGTTTTAAATACTTACTCTGACCACATAACAACAATGATTGCAATTCTTACAAGCAACCTGTTATCCCTCGCCGCAAAAAGCCATCATAAAATAAAACACCGTCATTCACCTCTTAATAAATGAACGCTTTTACTATGTATAACAATCTCTTCTTTGTAGAAAACCACGATATAACATTGTCGACCCATCATGATTACCAATACAAAAACTAATGCACTAAATGAGTTGATTTTACATCGCTTCACACCCCAAATGTGAGCAGTTACTCTAAATCTAAAGATTCCATGAAGGAATATTGATCTACTCGATATTTTTGGTTGCTCCTCTTTGAGAATTTACGCCACAAGTAGCATAATGAAGAATCCTCATCCGACCAGTTTGGCTGCTGTAATGGATGACTATATTTATAAAAAAAATCGCGTAAGGAGTGGTTATGAATTATTTCATTACCGGCGCAACAGGGTTCATCGGATCCCATTTATTGCAACGTATGGCAAAACGTCCTGGAGTATTCTACGTGTTGGCGCGTAGCGAATCTTCTGAGAAGAAACTTCAAGATTTAATTGAAAAGCATGCTTTTTCTCAAGATAAGTTTCATACCGTAAGAGGCTCAATTACAGAATCAAATCTGGGGCTTTCTACAGAAAACATCAAACATCTAACAGGTAAGATAACGCACTTTTTCCATCTTGCAGCAGTCTACGATTTAGAAGCAGATGAAAATGATTTAATGCGTGCCAATGTTGAAGGCACAGAAAATGCCCTTCGGCTAGCAGAACGAATTCAAGCAGGCTGTTTCCATCATGTAAGTTCAATTGCCGTAGCAGGTCTATTCCGTGGCTGGTTTAGAGAGGACATGCTAGAGCAAGCAACAGATTTGGAACACCCTTACTTCAAAACCAAACATGAAGCTGAAAAGCTGGTTCAAGAAACAGCAACTATCCCTTGGCGAGCATACCGACCGGGTATCGTTATCGGTGATTCAAAAACCGGTGAAGCTGAACGTGTCGATGGTCCTTATTATTTCTTTAAGATTTTACAAAAGCTACGTCGTTCATTACCAGAATGGATGCCGATGCTGGGCCTTGAAGGTGGGCGTTTAAATTTAGTGCCTGTCGATTATGTTGTTGATAGCATCGATCACATTGCCCACAAAGATGAATTAGACGGACAAGCTTTCCATATTGTCGATCCCGACCCTTACCGCGCAGGTGAGGTTATCAATATTTTTGCTGAAGCCGGTCACGCGCCACGTATGGCAATGCGTCTTGATATGCGTTTATTCCGCATGATACCGACGCATTTATGGAAAGAGTTAAGCCAATTACCAGTACTTCGTCGTTTCATGGATGCATTAAGCCAAGAGATGCAAGTACCGAAAGAAGCATTATGTTTATTTAACTACCCGACCCAATTCGATTGCCACAACACATTAAAAGCCTTAGAAGACAGCACAATCAATTGCCCTCGCTTAACAGATTATGCGCCAAAGATTTGGGATTACTGGGAGCGTAACCTTGATCCATCTCTTCATGTCGATCGCACCTTAAAAGGCTGTGTAGAAAATAAAGTGGTTGTACTAACAGGTGCCTCTTCAGGTATTGGTTACACCACTGCATTGAAGCTGGCAGACACCAACGCCACGTTAGTCTTGATTGCCCGTGATTTAGAGCGCCTACAGCAAACTCGAAATGATGTTGAAAGCCGAGGTGGACGCGCATTCATCTACCAAGCCGATCTCAGTAAAGAAGAAGAAAGTAACAAGGTGATGGATGAAATTAAACGCCATCACGGCAACATCGATATTTTGATCAACAACGCGGGTCGTTCAATTCGCCGCTCTGTTATGCACTCGACAGACCGTTTGCACGATTATGAACGTACCATGCAAATTAACTACTTTGGCGCGCTACGTTTAATTCTAGGTAGCCTACCTGGCATGGTGGAACAGCAATCAGGGCATATCATCAACTTGTCTTCCGTTGCTGTATTAACGAACCAACCTCGCTTTTCTGCCTATGCAGCCTCTAAATCGGCGTTAGATTCATTTACACGTACAGCAAGTGCTGAATTATGTGGACAAGGCGTTAACTTCACGACCATTAATATGCCGTTAGTCGAAACTCCGATGATTGCCGATCATTACCGTAAAGCAAAAGGTGGCATTCCGCTGCTATCGTCAGATGAAGCCGCCGATTTAATCATCAAAGCAATTATTGAAAAGCCGAAACGTATCGCAAACCGTATCGGTCTTTTTGCCGCGTTAGTTCACGGCGTTTACCCTAAATTAGGTGAACTGGTAATGAATACCGGTTTTAACATGGCCCCCGAAACAGATGGGAAAAAACACGACAGCGATCCTAAACAAAATAGTGCTGACGTAATGGCGTTATCCAATCTCATCCGTGAAATACATATGTAAGGACACATTATGCAAGTCTCAGCGATTCATGATTACCAAGAAGATCTCGATACTATTTTACGTTTCTTCAGCGAAGAAGAACTGATTATCGAAAAGTATCAAAAACTCGGTGCGCGTAATGTACGTATCGTCAAAATTGAAGAAACAGAAGATGGCTTCCTTGTGGAGACACAACGAGAAGTACCGGCGAATGTGCCAGGAATGCTAAAAAGCCTGCTAGGTAATTACAACACAATAAAGCAATCTGAAACTTGGCACTGGTTAGAAGGTGATCAACTAAAGTGTGAGATGCAAGTTGAGCTTATCGGTGTGCCTGCGGCAATTACCGGTCAAATGCTATTTAGTGAGCCAGCAGCAAAGCTAAAAAGTGGGCCTACAACGCGTAATAATGTGGAGATGACCATTAGTTCATCTGTGCCATTCATTGGTAGCACATTGGTCTCGTTCATTTGTGACGATATAAAGCAGCAAATGCAAACTGAGTATGAATTTTTGCTTGAGGCGCTACCTGTATTACTAACTGAGTAGCACGCAAACTTATACCAATCTAGATAATATTTAGGTTGGTATTAGGCAACTAAACAAACAACGTTGTGTTTATAAACCCTTTCGTTGTTACCAGCAGTAACCTTGGTAACAACGAAACGCTAACCAACAACCAAAAACGTCAGACAAGGAAGAAAAATGAAGACTCGAGATCGGATTCTATCAGTCAGTCTTGACCTTTTTAATCGTAATGGTATCTCGCAAGTGAGTACCTTGATCATTGCTACTGAAATGGGGATTAGCCCAGGTAACTTGTATTACCATTTTCGCGGTAAAGACGAGATTATTGCGACCTTGATTAATGAATTACAAAATTCAGTATCAACCATCAGTATTGAGTATCCCAAGCAAGTTCAAGATTTTGATGATTACTGGCCGTTCATGCATACCGTGATGGCACTGTTTACCCATTATCGGTTCATGTTCAGAAATTTAGATAACTTGAACGGTCAAAACCCACAGATAAAACGTAAAATTCGCACGTTAATTTTAAAATTACGGCAACTCAGTAGCGATATGCTTGCGCATTTAGTTAGCTTAGGAAAACTGCAATGCGATAATAACAGTCTACCGCTATTATCAGATAACTTACTTTTAGTCAGTTTGAATTGGTTAAACTACCAAACACTATTAGATGATAAATACAGTGAAACGGAACTCATTCGTGCTGGCGTTTTACGTTTAATTTCAATGGTAGAACCATACTTAACTGAATCTGCAAGATCACCGTTCTATACACATCAAGACTTATTAGACGAACTGGTTAACTAATAACCTACTCAGCGCCGTAACGACATGAACCATGTTACGGCGTAACCGATTTTCATTTATCCGCCGTTATATCACCACCATTACTTCGTTAATATTTTGACTTAATAACCGCCTTGTTTTTGACGATACAACCTTGATATAAATAAACTTAACAAAATAATAAGACACCAGTTTCACATAAAATCATTCGAGATATGATCGAGTTATCATAAACAATGATAAATGTATAATTTATATGGTTAAAATTAATAAATATAATGACTTTGTAGAAGAATAATTATTAAATATCTACCCTAAGTATATAAAGATATTAAAAGTAGTCGTCTGGTACCGTTCTTACACGTAATGGATAACCGTGTACGAACCTTTTCAATTCGAGATAATCGACAGTCATATGACAAGTCGGAATATAAAAGACACTGAATTCACTACTTATCGAAAATTACAGACTAAACATTACTAACTTAAAGAAAATTAATACTATTCTCATATTTCTAAGGTTTGTTATATCATGTTAAAAAAAGCCATTATTCTTATATCAGTGGGTGTTTCGTTTTGTACTCAAGCGACCCCATTGCTAACAAAAGCCGAGCAAGAGCAAGTCAGCTCTGTAAGAGAACAGTTTAATGATACTGCTGAATTACAAAAATTAACGAAAGTTAACAGCAGTATATTCACGTTAACCAACCAGACAAGTCAGTTAAAAGCCTCGATTGTTAACGAAAGAAAAGCCTACCAAGAGTACCAAGAAAAACTAAGCAAAGAGATGCTCTCTGGCACAGAAGAAAATACAAATTACTACTTTGAGTCAATGAAAAAGACATCAAATAAGATTAAAGCAAACAATGATACAATTCACAAAAATACGGTACTTGTCACTCAATATAACGCGGAACTTGAGAAGCTAAACCACTCTATTCGCCAATCTAAAAACGTGTATAGCGATAAACTTACCACCATCAAAAATAGCGTTGTTACCCGTATAAAAACAGAATTTTCAAAGCCCCTTCCTATTAAAATAGAAGGCAAGCTTCAATGCTCCCCTTATGAATCTATTCGCGCCTGTTTTGAAAGCAAACAAACGACAAGTAAGCTTGTGAATGATGCTATTGAATCACGCTTTGGTCAGATTGATATTACAAGCAGTACCAATCAATTTACGGTCAATTCAGCCAGTATGGATTTTGAAGGGAATGTTGATTACAACGTTAGCTTTAACTTATTTGTTCAATATAATGAGCAAATCAATGCTCAAATCATGAAAGAAGTCGGCATTAACTCATTTGATATCATGCTTGTAAGCAATAAAAATGCAGTGTTCTACATTGATGGGTTACCAGTAGGAAACGGCAATAATGTCTCGGTAAAAGTATCGAAAGGTAAATACTCGATACTGGCTAAATTTGATGATAAGCAAGAATCATCAATTCAAAACATCACTAGCCCAGTTAGCTTAACGTATAACTTTTCAAGCTAAGCTTATCCCCCTCTTTGACTGAAAAACAAAGACTGATATCACCAGCCAGCTCAATGAGCTGGCTTTTTCAATAAAGACAGTTAACGATTATAACGCAGACAATGCTTCTTTATCTGCTCGTGTTAATTTACTCACAACTAAGCCATAAGATTTATCGGCTAAGTCTTGCAGTACACTTTCCGATAGCTCCCCCGTTAAAGCGATTGTTATCCAATGTTGCTTATTCATGTGATAGCCAGGAATGATAGAGGCAAACTCATTAACTAAAAAATCAGCATCGGCAGGGAGGCACTTTAGCGTCACACTGGGAGCGTCATTATGAATGGCGGTCAGTGCAAACATTTTCCCCATCACTTTAAATACATATGCTTCAGGGCCGAAAGGATAACCACCTTGAACCCCTTTTAAACTAAGCAGGTATTTTTCCAATTGTTCCATTTTCATATGACCTCCTCACCAACACTCGTCAGGCATATTTTCTCATTATAATCCACACACTGCATATTGATTCATCTAATTGCATTGCGTTTCATTAAAATCTGCGTCTGACTGCTTAATTATCCAGCACTTCCCCGTTTTTTTACATAAACTTGACTTGCACGTATTGGGCATTAAAGGGAACAATGCACTCTTTCCTTTTTTATCCATTTCGACTATTTCATCCTCAAGGAGCAATTGTGGGCAGAGCATTATTATTCATTTTTTCCCTGGTAAGCGTAAGTATCGCCACTTCCGCACATGCCACGACTGCCAAATTAGATCCCAACAACATTCAAACAGCGTCAGTCAGTACTTATGTGACCGATTTAAAATCGGGCAAAACCTTATATAAAAAGAACCAGAACGTGGTAATGCCATTGGCCTCTATTACTAAGCTTATGACAGCAATGGTTACACTCGATGCAAAACTACCTTTAGATGAGAAAATAACCTTCAAGCCGATTGATAAGAAGCGGATGTATAACGGTTACACACGTATTCGTATGGAATCACGATTAAGCCGTGGCGCAACTATACACATTGCACTTATGTCATCTGAAAACTTGGCTGCGGCAGCACTGGCAGGGAACTACCCTGGTGGCTACGACGCATTTATTAAAGCCATGAATGCGAAAGCCAAAGCTTTAGGTATGACCAACACAAGGTTTGTGGATAGTTCAGGCCTCGATCCTAAAAACGTATCGACAGCTTCAGATATTAATAAAATGGCAAAAGCTGCCTATAAATATACGAAGATCCGTGAATACAGCACAACGCCCGTTCACACCGTTTACTTTACTAAACCGAAATACAAATTGGGCTACACCAACACTAATGTCTTGGCTCGTGGTAAAAAATGGGATGTAGAAATGACCAAAACAGGTTATTTAGACATTGCTGGTCATTGTTTAACAATGATCACGAAGATTGATGGTAAAGAGATTTTAATGGTTATGCTTGATGCGCAAGGCAAGCTCACCCCTATTGGCGATGCTGGCCGCATTAAAAAGTGGTTACAAACCGGTAATAGCGGAAAAATTTCTGATTCAGCGAAAAACTACCAACAAGTTAAATTGGCTGATTTACAAGGCTAAGTCATACTTTATTATAATTCTAAAATGGGTCGTTAAATCGGTTTACAATCCGACTTAACGACCCGTTTTCTATTTTGGTCACTTATCAAATAGCATGATTATAAAACGTATTAACCACGCTTATAATTTAAAATCTTTTCTATATCTAATGCATCTGAGTACTGGCAAAAATCATACTGCTCTTGATCGGCGCCATATACCGACATGCGATCGGCAAGTTCATTGCCCTCAACACCAATGTGCGCTTTTACGTGTGATACTACTACGCGGTTTTTGATTGTGTCGTACAGTGTATGAGCTTGCTGAATCAATTCAAGGTTTTTTATATCCCCTGCAACTTTTCGCTTCCAGCCTTTTGTTTTCCAGCTATATGCCCACAACGTTAAACAATTAATCGCGTACTGAGAATCCGCTAATACCTGAACACGCAAACCTTTCTCAATTTCCTGCTTAGCAATAAGCAATGATTGATGCAGTGCATTTAGCTCTGCCGTGTTATTTGTGCCCATTGGGTTATATAAACCATACCAAAGCTCAGCTAACGCGCCATCACGATACACAGCGACACCAGAGCCTGATTTACCCGGATTCGGATCACACGCACCATCACAATAGATATTAACTTCAAAATTAGCCGTTTTAGGCGCAAGAGATGCAGACGACTTAGACGCTGTCTTTTTTACTGATGACCTTGGGGTGCTTACACGGCCAGATGCAAATGCAGCTTCTGCTTCTTGCTCTGTAGGAAATGATTTATAGCGTGCTTGCGGAAATTTATCGACGAGCTTTTTCGTATATGGCCAACTTGTGAAAACACCTGTTTCTCGACCAGCCCAAACAACGTAAAATTTCTTCGCCATACTTTTTCCTATATTGTCTTATTGCCACACTTCTTAGGCGACAATTTATATAGATGTATAGTTACTTAATTCTACGTAATTCACAATGTTAACAAATGCTATCTGGCATCTTCCGGTATCAACTGCTTAGGATTGACTCAAAACCTACACACCTAGCAGCGGTAAATGCTTAATTTGATGATAACGTAACGACAGTGAAATGCAGTGTGCTAACTCACGAGTTGCAATGTCATCGTCAACGGTAAAAACAATGCCTTTATCATCATCAAAACGGAAAGTATCATCATATAATTCTTTAAATGTATCGACCAATTTAGTTTTACATTGAAAATACATTGCATATTGATTGGGTGTATGTGATTTCCAATCAATACGAATCGGGCTACCACCATCAACAACAAAGCTGGGTTCGTTAGCATTGATTGTTTCTTGAACTTGCGCTGGCAAATCAATTTTCTTTGATACATCAATCACTAATTGACGCAGTGATAATAACTTGTCACGAATCCCCTCTGGGTAGGATTGGTATTTTTCATCAACCATTAACACGTTTGCATTATTCATCTGATTACCTTTCTTAATTCTTTCGTGCCCTTTGGGCTAGCTATAGCATTAATCTACATCTAAACGGCGCTAAAACTGCACAGACCAGAATACTTATCTTATCGTTCTTTCGTGACAGTATGGTGTTGATCACATCTTTATCAGGGCAAGATCACGTATTTATTACTTTTTAATAAAGTAATAATGAATAACACTCAAAGCAAATAACCGCATGCATTTTGGCGCCACAAACAGTGATACGTATCAATATGAAAGCACAATAAATACAACTTAAATTAATGCCAAAGAGATAGGATTTTAGGACGGTAGCCTTCGGTTAAAAAGGCTATCAGAAAGAAAGGGGTTAGCTGGCCTTTTTCGTTAATGGCTTAGCTTCTTTATATTTGCCTGTAATATATTCAGACATAAGCTTAATGGCTTCACGCGCTTCGGTTAGCTGATAAAACAATGGGTATACATGAGGTACACCTTTAACGATATTGATCGTTACATCTCCCCCTGCTTCACTCATCTTATTGGCGGTACGTATAGCATCATCCATTAGGACCTCTTCCGTACCAGCGGTGATAAAAGTAGGTGGCAATCCATGTAAATCGGCATAAAAAGGAGAGACATCAGGCTCACAAGGATTTTGCAATCCGATATAGTTATTTCTCATCAACAATAAGCTGCTTAAATCGAAGAAAGGATCATCTTTACTTTTTGTAAACGCAGACTCCCCCGTTACAGCCATATCTGTAACCGGTGACATAAGCACGAGAGCTGCAGGCATTGGCTGCTTTGCTTCACGTAAGCGAATAGCCGTTGTTAATGCAAGATTTCCACCAGCAGAATCGCCGGCAATGATTATCTGATGCGCTAAATACCCTTGTAACAATAACGCATTATAGACAGCGTAACATTCATCAGCCGCTATCGGGTATGGGGATTCTGGTGCCAAGCTGTAATTAACCATTAAACCACGAGATTTGGTTGCATTGGATAACCTGGCTAAGAAAGCATTATGGGTATTGGGGCTATGGAAACAAAAACCGCCACCATGAAAATACAAAATGATTTTATTGCCACTGCTTTTAGGCATATCGACCCAATCACAGCTGATACTTGCAAATTTGGTAGGAGAAACTTCCATTCCTTTAGGCATGCTAATGAGTGCGCCGTAGCTATCAATATTCCTAATAAGTTCACGCATTTCTAATGTGGAGTGACAACTCGCAAGGCGCTGGCGCATGACGCGTGATAAAACTTTGTTGAATGCTCTTGTACGCCAACTGTACATAACGACCCCCCTTAAATTTTACATTCTTTATTAGTACTTTAGGTCATGAATCTTATAAATAAAAGTTCATCGATAACCTATCGGCTTAATCCATGGCAGTAAACGTTAAGTGACATACGTCGTAATAATATAGATTATCACTGTCTTTTTGCCCTGTCCTAATAAATAGAATTGTTACAAACAAAAAGAGGTGCGCGTGCATGGCACACGCGCAACCTTAAAAAGCATATAACTAACGTTGTTAGAAAAACCTCTTATAACTCAGTCTATATATGCTATCAGGGCTACATTATTGTCTGGCTTGGCTGGCTTATAACCTCGTAACCCTGTGTAAATTGTAACTATTCTACTTCTGCTAGCTTTTCAACTGCTGATGTTAGTTTGTCGATTTTGTCGTCCATACGATCTAGCTTTTCACGATCAACACCACTTAAGCGATAGAATAAATCATTCATACCAGCTTCAACTTCGTCAGTCGCTTTTTCTGCATTTTTACCAATGCACTCTTTCGCTTGAACTTCAACTTCTTTGCCGCGTTCAACAAGTTCATCAAACGCAGTATTCGTTTTATCGTTAATTTGTTGAGCTTCTTCAAGTGTGCGGCTATATAGACCTAAACCTGCAAGCCAAATATTGCGTGCAACACCTTCGCCACTTTCTACGACATTTTTCGCCGCTTTTGCTACTGTTTTATCAATCATAATAATCTCCTGCGTATAAACGCTGATCTGTATAAGATAATCTCGCTAAGTCTTCTTTAAAGCTCACCATTTCATGCATAAGCTCATCGGTATATAGCGCGTATTAATTCACTTCCACTGGCTTTGTAACAACAGATTGATTGCCAGCAGTAGTTACTGCTTCTGGTTTTTCATTTATTGACTCAGTTTTTGCCAGTTCAGTTTTCACTACGGCAGACTTAGCGTCAGTTTTTGGTTTATCCGCAATAGAATCAGCAACAACAGCTTTAGCTACTACGGTTTCCTGCTTTACTTCAGAATTTGCCACTACTGCTTTTTCTGAAAGTGTTTCTTTTTTTTCTTCAGCACTCACTGCTGATTTACGACGCGCAACGCCTGGTTTTTTTCCACGTGTTGCGGGTGTTTTAGCTACTTTCTTTGCTGGCTCTTTCGCTACAGTTTTTTTTACTGCAGGTTTACCTTCTTGTTGACGAACTAATAGCGCTTCAATATTGGCTGTTAGTTGATCAATTTTGTCATCAACACGATCTAAACGTTCATTATCAATACCGATGAAACCTTGCACCATTTGATGCATACGTTCTTCAATAGCGACTGATGTTTGGCTACGTGCTGTATGTACACGTTCTTTTGTATTTGATTCAACTGAACGACCACGCTCAATTAACTCATCAAAAAGGCTTTTGCCTTTGCCTGACAGTTGATTAACTTCATCGGCACTTTTCGCATAAGCACCTAATCCTGCTAACCAAATGTTGTAGACCATGGCATCACGTACAAGCTTCTTCTCTTTGCTTGATTCATCTGCAGTCTGTTTAAAGATGCTCATTGTTGCGCCCTCCGGGATTACTGTTAATTCGACTGTCAGTCAGTGGGTATTGCCTGACTACTTGTAACTAGAATAGGAATTTCAATTAGAATGTTCTTACTAAAACAGCAATTTATCGTGGGCGAGATCAAATATTTGAAGAATAAAGATAATTAATAAGCAAAGAGGTAGGTAAGTAGAAAGGTAAAGGTAAAGGTAACCGAGCTATTTTAATGAAATAACAGCTCGGTAAATAACAACACGAAAAGGTAATTATTGCGTAATCAGTAGCTGATCAAGACGTTTAGAAATACTGTTTTCAATACTTGAAGCAAAAAGGCTAGCAGCAAAGCCTAATTTCAATTGAATGGTAATTTTTCCATGCTGAGAATGAAGAAAACCACGGGCTGACATATGATCAATAATCAAACGGTCATCTTGCCAAGACCATTCGATTCCATACTTATTAGCAAGCTCATCAGCGATTTGTTCTGACATGACAGCAACGTCATCAATATGCAGGTCATGCTCTCGTTCGATTAAAATAGTCACTTTCTTTCCATTTTTTAGTGCAAATACTCTGTTACGTCTTTTTAACATAACGGGATATCAAGTCAATGTCTGTGCTACAGATCGAATAGTCCAAATTTGACTTACTACAGTGAAAAAGAATAGACCAAAATATTACTAAACCACAAAAAAACACACTAACGGCGAAAAACGAGCCGCAATACCTTAGAAAGCACAATCGCCCCCCCTACAGTCAGACGAGCCCCCGCAATCGCTCGGCGATAAGGTCGCTTTTCTGCGGGCGCGATCATACCGCCAACAAGCAAGCCAACCCCCGCTAATTTAATTAGCCTATTTTCAGTTCCCGTAATAAGAAGTCCTGCAAATAATAGTACAAATAATCGTTGAAATTGAGTGCACTCAACAGGCAAGCCATGCGATTGACGAACAAATTGTTCGCAATTACGATTGAATAAATTATAGGGAGTTCCTAAATATTGCTGGGCATAGAAATATGCTTTCTCTGGTTCATCACTGGTAATTGAACTAACCAAAATGGCTCTACCTTCTGAAAACTCATATAACGTATCAAACTGTACTTGCCTACGTTTTTTTGAATTGTGTATTACCCCACCTCTCCCATCAGCCATGCCATAGTGCCAATATGATAAGCAACGAACTTTAAGAATGGTTCCTACCGGATAACGAGTTATCTCCATACCATTTCCTATTAATAGTATTATCAATTATATGTATAGATAATAGCTGGTTTTTCCAAAGTGATAATCGAATCGTACTTCTTACGTATCAGTTATGTCTCCCATCATTAACAATAAATATTGTCTCATCGCCAAGATTTTAATCATTGATATCTTCATTAATAAACAACGCAAATAATTCATGCTATATTTTTATCAATGACATATTTATGCTTGTTGATAATAATTAAATATCATTAACAAGGTGTATCACATTGATTAGTCGTAGATGGTATTAATATGCAGTGGCTTCTAATATTGTTTTTTACTCTTATTATCTCTGGTTGCCAAGGGCTACAAAGTGTCGATACAGCGAATAGTAACCACTCAGAAAGTGAAGATTTAATTGTTATAAACACAAGTGAACTTGGCCGAAAGTGCCCTATATCTCATCAGCAACAAGAAGGTTTTTTTATTGCTACTGGTAAGAGAAACAGCCAGCCTACATATGAACATGTAGACCTTAAGTATTTAAATAGTCAGACATTTAATAGTACAACAATTCCCCCTCATTCCGCACCCGATTTGTGGAACGTAATGGGAGAGTCTTTTTCACTGCCTGTACCTAATAACAAACGTATTCGATATTACCGAAATTGGTTTGTCGATAACCCCTTACACATTAAAACGGTGTCTAAACGTGCTGAACCTTTTCTATACCTGATGTATGAAGAAGTACAGAAACGTGGTTTACCGACAGAAATAGTGCTGCTTCCTTTTATTGAAAGCTCTTTTGATCAGTTTGCCCATTCAAACAAGGGCGCATCAGGGCTTTGGCAAATTACAGCACCTACTGGGAAGTCTTTTGGATTGGAGTATTGGCAAGGTTACGATGGCCGTCGTGATGTGATTGCATCAACCCATGCAGCGTTAGATCTTCTTGAATACTTACACGATAAATTTAACGGTAACTGGCTACATGCAATAGCCGCTTATAACACGGGTGAAGCTCGAGTCAGAAATGCCATTAAAAGTAATAAGAAAAAAGGCATCTCAACTGATTTTTGGTATTTAGAATTGCCGAAAGAAACACGCTTATATGTACCAAAGTTGCTTGCGATGGCTGATATTGTAAAACATAAACAAGAATACCAGTATCAGCTCGATTTCGCGATGATACCAGCCTCACCAGCAGTGACAAAAGTCACCGTAAACAATCGTGTTCGTTTAAAACAAATAGCGAAACATGCAGATATATCCAGTAAACAACTTTATGCGCTAAACCCTGGATATACAGCTGGTTACACACTTAAAAATAGAGACAACATTGTATTATTACCAAAAAATAATATTGAAGCTTTTTATAACAATATCGACAGTCGCCTTTATGTTCGACACAAATATTTCATTCATAAAATAAGAATTGGTGAGTCGTTAAGTGAATTGGCACATAACAATAACACGACAGTATCAATGATTAAACAAGCCAATGAAATGTCAGATTCGTATATTATTGCGGGGCAGCGATTATTAATCCCACTCATTGATTAAATATGAATGATACTCTTTAAATACACTTTAACTCTATAGTCCGAATCAGTAGAACCTGACTATAGAGTTACTGTATATTCTCTGTTTCTACTACAGCGACAAGACTGTTTTGTTCAGTATAAGGCTCTACAATGTTTTGAATGTTCACTGATTTCTGTCCATTAACATCGCTGTAATTCAGCCCTTTCACACTCAAATCGACGTCTTCAAAAGCAACGTTCACTGCTTGTTCCAATTTAGCCAACAAACTTAAATCGGCCTGATTATGGGATAGTGATAAACCAATTAAAATCCCCATAAATGTACAGACAGGGGCAATTAAACTTCTAATGGCCATTAGAGTACAAAGTGAAATAATTGAGATAATAGTCGCTATATAAACATTACTGCCACCTACACCACTAAAAAAAGCGATATAGACAGCAAGACCTTGAAGCAGCATCCCTATAAAAAGCACAAAAAGTTTCATATTGTAAAACCCATATATCTTATTTGAGTTAATTATAGGCAGACACATTTACAAAAGAATAATTTACTTACTATGAAAAAACAGCCTTAGGGGTGTAGTTTACTCTAAAGCCAATCGCTACGTTGAATAAGTGTTACATGAGCTGTAACTTAGCACTTTGCTTTTTATTTGTCGGTTCTACATGAAATCTTTACCTTGGAACGCATGGCTACTTGCTTTGGTTCAACCCTTTGTATTATCTGTTGGGGCACTCAATGTGTTTCTTGGTGGTCTTGTTGGGGCAAAATTACATCCTAACCCTGAACTCTCCACACTTCCTGTTACTGCGCTCATCATTGGTGTTTCCTTAAATATTTTTCCAGCGGCTAAAATTCAACATACCTTTGGTCGAAAAAATGCTTTTATAACTGCCGCCGTTATCAGTAGTTGTGTTGCTTTTGCTGCGGGGTTTGCAATAGAGCATGAATCCTTTTGGGGATTTACTTTATGTACTTTCCTTCTTGGAACTCAATTGTCTTATGTGGGGCAATACCGTTTTGCTGCCATAGAAAGCTGTAACAATGCGAGTCAACACCCTACTGCCATTAGTATTGTTCTGGTTGGGGGGATAGCAGCTGCAATCGTGGGGCCCGAGTTACTTAACATAGGGCAACTCATTCCACTTCATATATCCGAATATGCCAACGCTTATAATGCATTGGCTATTATCGAATGCATTGGCGCGATGATTTTATTTATTGCAATGAAGCCCATTATTATAAAGGAAAGCAGCGATACTGATGGAATAGCTCGTCCTTTATCTGAAATATTAAAGCAACCTTTACTGTGGCTTGCTATTGGTTCAGGTTTAACGGCTTACGCTGTGATGGCGTTTTTGATGACAGCAACCCCCTTAGCAATGCAGCACCATGGTCATGATATTCAAAGTGCTAAATGGGTTATTCAGAGTCATGTTATGGCAATGTATTTACCGTCACTCATTACCCCACTATTGATTAAATACCTTGGCATTTACCGACTGATCTATGTTGGATGTATCGCAATGATTACCTGCATTGTTGCAGGATTGCTAGGTCAGAGTGTGCATAGTTATTGGTGGGCATTGGTGTTATTGGGTATAGGCTGGAATTTCTTGTTTATTAGTGGCACAACATTATTGCCTAAAACATATCAAGCTAATGAACGATTTAAAGTACAAGCTATTAATGACTTTTCAATAACAGCCTTTCAAGCTACAGGCTCTCTAGGTGCCGGTATGGTTTTATTTACTCAAGGCTGGAGCTGGATGTTGCTTGCTTCTATTTTCCCCGTTGTCACATTGTTTTTGCTGAGTGTGATTGTGAAGAAAAAATAGCACCTGTTGATTGTTATAAACGCAAAACCCTATCCTCTGCTTATTGCTGTATTACAGCATATTCAGAGGATCGTAAGCCATTATTCAGTTTTACTTGCTTACTGAATCTTCTGACTTGAAATATTTATGGTCTAAATCTAAGTCTTTGGCTTGTTTTTCATGTAATGCTTCAATTAATTTTTTGTTGAGCTCAGCAAAGTATATATCTTCTTCTGCTTTACCCTTCAAGCGCATTCGTTCGGTAAAATCAACCATACGTGCTACCTCCAAGTACCTACACTTACTATTAGTGTATGAGGTAAACAATGACATGTCGTATTAACTGAAGAAAAGTAGATCTAGAACAATTTAGGGTGTGTTGATGTTTCAAATTCTAGCCTGTGAAGTCTGAAAACGTCAACACGCCCTAGAGTACACTCGTTGATTACAGTCATATTCTAGTGGTTGCTCTAAAAAAACCACCAAAGCTATAAAAAACCCACAAATAAAAATTAACGTACTGATATGCAACAAATAAAGCAAAACAATAAGAGCAGAAATACACTGCGTTATAGCATCATTATTGTATTGTGAAAAAAATGTTGTGCACTTTACGAACAGAAATAAGAATTTTTTATGAACCTTCCTTTGTAAGCAACAATATGATGATGTTTTACCCTATAATGAATTCAAGATGAAATTTAATCGTTTCATCATAATACTGTCACATTAAGGAGTGTCTATGCAGCATCAAGAAATGATTGTTCCAACTAACCTAGGTCTTATCTCTCGAATTTCACTTATCGCAACAGTATTTATGGTTATCGGGCTAAGCATGATAGCTGGATTCTAGTAATCAGCGCATCACTCTTAATTCTTACACTGTAAAATAGTACTGTAAAAATGAAATTCTAACGATGTAGTGTGTCAGCTTACAATTCTGCTTTAATTAAATCATTAATCAGGTTGTAGCATGACATTCTCATCGTAATATTCTAATTAATTAGCTTCAACATCTAACATTAGATCATTATTCGATGTCGCTTTCTCTCGTAAATATATAGAGAAGGTTGAACCTTTACCTAATTCAGATTGCACTTCAATTTCACCGCCGATTTCGCTAATAATACCTTGGCTAACAGACAGCCCTAACCCTGTTCCACTTCTACGCGTCGTAAAAAATGGATTAAAGATTCTCTTAAGGTTTTCCTTACTGATACCGCAGCCATGGTCGGTAACACGCACCACAGCCCCTAATACTTTTCCACTTTGATCAATCCAATCTTCTGTTTTGACTTTCAATAAGCCTTTGTCGTCCATTGCATGAACGCCATTCATTTGTAGATTAATTAATACTTGTAAGAGTTGGTGTCGATTCGCTTCAATGCAACACTTGGCATCTAGCTGAGCTTCAACCTTCACATCATAAGACTTGGTACCAGAACGTACTAAAGTTAAGCTTTCTTCAACAATGAGATTGACATGATGCCACGTAATTTCATCTTGTACGCCACCTTGACGGCTATACTGCAAAAGGCTTCGAGTAATATTTCGGATCCGGTCTATTTGCTCATGAATCGCATCTAACTCTTCTTTAACGCGCAAAGTATCATCACCGAGTTCCAGTTGTAACAATTCAACGTTGCCTAAAATAACAGCTGTCGGGTTATTAATTTCATGCGCTATTCCCGCCGTTAACTCACCGAGGGCTGCCAGTTTTTCACTTGCCACCAGCTTGATTTTCGCCTGATTCAACAATTTGATATGTTGCTCTAGCTCTTCTGTTTTTTCATGCAAGCTACGGGTTCGAATTTGCACTTTATCTTCAAGTTCAAGAGATGCTTTTTTAATGTCTTCATTACGTTGATGAAGCTGATCAAGCATTGAATCAAACTGTTGGCCAAGAATCTGTAACTCGTGGTTTTTAAACAGATCTAAGGAGCCAATACGGCGATCAAGTCCAACTTGCACCGCCTTGACTACGTTATGAATTTTTTCAATTGGGCGGAATAAATCACGCGCACCACGATAAACAACCACACCTGAAAGTAATAGAACAATGACAATACCAATACCTAACTCAATAATATTGGTTAAAAACGTTTTTAATAACGGCCACTCAAGGTAACCCGTATACAGCATGCCTATCACATTGCCATCATGATCATGCAGTGGCTCGTAGGAAGAAACGTACCAGTCATCGTAAACAAACGCCCGCCCTACCCAGTTCTCCCCCGCAAGCAGTACTTGCTGTTTTACTTCATCAGAAACTCGCGTACCAATTGCACGACCATAACGCGCTTCACTATCAAGCGGCACATTAGTACTAACACGAAGATCATCCATAAATAGCGTAACTGTCCCAATACTTCCTGCAGGTAATGTATCTGCGGCGTAAACCAAATCACGGATACGATCAACAAGTAAGGTACTGTTATTTAAAAGTATACCGCCATCAACAATCCATTGAAGTTGATTTTGCTCATTAAATATTGGAATGAGACTACGGCTAATTAAGCCTCTTGACTCAAATTCACTTTCTTTTATTAACGGTATTTCTGCATTTGCAGGAAGATTAGGGTTAAGGTTTTCTAATGCTTGCCCATCCAATACTTGAAAGAACGTTTGCTCTTTGCCCTTCAGTAATAATCGACGATTTACTTTTGAAAATTCACCTAATGCAGAAGCGGGATGCAGTACAACAAAATCCAACTCATAATTTGACGTTTGAGTACTTACCCAATCACTTAACTTTGCTTCATCGGTTCGCAATAATGTCTGAAAATCATAAGACGATGACAACGACATTAGGCGCATTCGTTGCTCTTTTTGTAGTAACTCCATACTATGGTGTGCAACAGCGAGATCGGCTCTTACATTCATTAATGCATTTTGCCATGTATACGTCACAGTCCAATACATAGTCAGTGCAATCAAAGCAAGCAATGTAATTATTATGGGTACAGATGTAAGCACCAATAAACGATAGCGCACCATCGTTCTAAAACGACGTACCCACTTCAGCACTAGGTGTTTTAAATTCATAAGACTTCTTCGTCAATCCATTCTTTATATTTACGTTCCAATGTCTTACGCGCAACACCAAGCTGACGAGCAGCGGCTGATTTATTCCCTTCATGCGAATCAACAACCTGCATGATATGCGCTTTTTCAACCTCTTTTAATGTCCAATTGGTTGGATAACAGAATTGGTCTCCTTCTGCGTCATAAGTTGAGGAGCAACGGCAATCACTGCTTACGTTATTAACGACTTCACCATTGATGTCATCAGATGTTGTATTTGCAGCCCTTGGCAGAGGATTACTATCACCTTGTAGATCTCGCCAGTATTCTGCTGGCGGCTTACCCAGTAAAATACAACGTTCCATCATATTACGAAGCTCTCGAATATTTCCGGGCCAGTCATACGCTTGCATGGCTTTAATATCTTCATGCGTCCAGTTAATGGTCTTCATGCCTAAATCTTTGGCTAGCTGCTGGGTAAAATGATGGGTCAGAGAAGGAATATCTTCCACTCTATCCCGCAAGGCGGGTAAATCGACCGTTAATACGTTTAATCGATAATATAAATCGCGACGGAAGCGCCCTTCGTCTACTTCCTCTTTCAAATTTCGGTTGGTAGCCGCGATGATCCTGACATCGACTTGCACCTCACGCTCTGCACCTACAGGTCGAATCGCTTTTTGCTCTAAGGCGCGTAATAAAGACGATTGCATTGAAAGGGGCATTTCACCAATTTCATCAAGGAAAAGCGTTCCCCCATTCGCCACACGGAATAAGCCTTCTCGCCCTTTTTTGGCACCAGTAAAAGCCCCTGAAACATGGCCAAACAACTCACTTTCTAATAAATCAGGCGCTATCGCACCACAATTTAGCGGTACAAAAGGACCCGTTCGTTTACTTAATTGATGTAATGCACGTGCCACTAATTCCTTCCCCGTACCAGATTCACCTTCGACGAGAACAGCTGCAATAGAGGGAGCAACCTGTGCGATCAATTTCTTCATCTGTTGGGTTTTTACCGCGTCACCAATAATATCTACGGGGAATGTACGTTCAACATCTCGCTGAAGAGCAAAATTTTGTCGCTCTACTAGGCGACGTTCAATACAACGGCTAACGGATTGCATCATTTGTTCTAAATTGAATGGCTTCAAAATAAAATCAGAGGCCCCAGCACGTAGCGCTTTAATCGCGGTATCTAAATCGGCATACCCCGTCATGAAGATCACATCACTGCGGCGGGTTGACGGGTCCAAAGCCTCGTGCCACTCAATGCCTGAACGTCCGGGTAAATTAATATCTACAATGAGTAAATCGAAATGACAGCGTTTACGGAGTTCTTCTGCTTCTTCAATACTGCCAGCGGTATCGACTTGAGCAAATTTTTTACTTAATGCTTTTTTTAAAATAGCACGCATACCCGGTTCATCATCAACAACCAGTACAGATACGGCAGCCCAAGAGAGAGAAGAAGAAAATTCAGACATAAAATAAACAACAGCAATGATTTAATAGTTGCGACATTTTGTCTCATCGAGGTCAACAAAGTCAAAGCTGTTTCATACATTTATGACACAAAGCCTGACTATTGGATTATTTATTGTTTTAAATCATTAAGTTAAATACTGAAAAAGCGTTATTGTTCCATAAAATTACAACTTGGCATTTGATTTGCTTATAAGTTGGTAATAAGTGCTGTTTTTAAGCACCTAAATGCATGCGTATTATTAATTTCATACATTATAAATAATGTAACTTATTTCGTCAGGAAGACTTATGACTGTAAAACCAATGACATTTATTCAAACGTCGATTGTGACTCTAGCCCTTGCTTCAACGGCAAGCGTTTATGCGCAAGACAGTTCGCAAGGCAACTCACAGGAAAACATGAAAATCCGCCTTGCGACAACAACCAGTACTTATCACTCTGGTTTGTTAGATTACCTACTGCCTGAATTTAAAAAAGACACAGGCTATACCGTTGATGTTTTAGCTGCAGGTACGGGTAAATCACTGCGTATGGGACAAAATGGTGATGTTGATTTAGTAATGACTCACGCACCTAAATCTGAAGCAAAATTTGTGGATGATGGTTTTGGTGTACTTCCACGTAAACTAATGTATAACGATTTTGTTTTAGTCGGTCCAAAAGCTGATCCAGCCAAAATCGATGCTGATAAAGACGTTGTCAAAGCAATTACAGACATCGCGTCTTACAACGCTACCTTTATTTCACGCGGTGATGATTCAGGCACGAACAAAAAAGAATTAGGTTTGTGGGAACAAGCAAAAATTGAGCCTAACTTCGGTGGTTACAAAGCAGTAGGACAAGGTATGGGGCCAACATTGAACATGGCATCTGAACTGCAAGCTTACACATTAACCGACCGTGGTACTTGGTTAGCTTACGAGAACAAACTGGATCTAAAAATCTTAGTTCAAGGTGACAAACGTCTGTTTAACCCTTACCAAGTTATTCTGGTTAACCCAAGCCGTTACCCAGACATCAACTACCAAGGTGCTAAAGCATTCAGTGACTGGTTAGTTAACCCTAAAGCGCAAGCTATGATCAATAGCTACCAGCGTCACGGTGAGCAGCTATTTGTTGCTAATGCTGTTGTTCAATAAAAGTGTTATCTCTTACTAAACACATTGAAACGGAAAAAACGTAAATATAATGGATATTTGGCAAACGACCCAACAAGCAGTTCAACTTCTCTTTAGTGGCGACATGGCACTATGGGGCATTGTTGGCGTTTCATTTTCCGTTTCTTTGCTGGCTATTAGCATTGTGCTGATACCCGCTTTAATGATTGGTTTTGCCCTCGCCTATGGGAAGTTCCCTGGGCGTTGGCTTATCTTGTCTCTATTTAATACATTCCAATCCATTCCTACAGTGGTAATTGGTTTATTACTGTATATGACGCTATCGCGTTCTGGTCCTATGGGTGACTGGAAAATGCTGTTTACGCAGCAAGCAATGATCATAGGTCAAATGATGATCTGTTTTCCCATTCTTGTTTCTATGATGCACGCTGCTTTTCAAAATAGTGACCGCCGAGCATGGGAAACAGCGTTAACGCTGGGGGCTAGTTTACCGCGCGCATTGATGAGCTTGATGTGGGAATCTCGCTTTCCACTGCTTGCCGCAGTTATCGCAGCCTTTAGTCGTATCATTACCGAAGTCGGTTGTTCAATGATGGTCGGTGGCAACATTTTAAATTCGACCCGTAATATTCCCACAGCGATTGCCCTTGAAAGCTCAAAAGGTGCATTCGCCCAAGGTGTTGCCTTAGGCATGGTATTACTGATTCTCGCATTAGGTCTAAACTTCATTTTATCTGTTGCTCGTGGGAAAGCCCACTTGCGTACCAATTAAGTTGAGGAACAGGTGATGTCTCAAGTTTCAATTCAAGCACATGATCTTTCAATGCGATTTAAAGATCGTTTGCTTTTTCATGTCCCTCATCTCACGCTTGGTCCTAGCGACGCAATTTATCTAACGGGTGATAATGGTGTAGGGAAAACCACACTATTGAAAATTTTGTCAGGGTTACAAAAACCCACAACGGGCAAAATGAACCTTCAAAATCAATCATTGCTCTATCGTCTTTTTAAAGGCAATACCAAAGGTGGCATTATTTATATGCACCAAACACCTTATATGTTTGACGGTTCTGTATTTGAAAATGTCTGTTATGGTTTAAAGTTCGCCATTAAAGACCGCCAAACACGACGAAGTGAAGCTATAAATGCCTTACGTATGGTAGGGTTAGAGACCTTAGCTGATGAACACATTTCGGTGTTATCCGGCGGTGAAAGACAACGCGTCGCAATGGCACGCGCATGGGTATTAAAACCCAGTGTACTCTTGATGGACGAATCCAGTGCTAGTCTTGATAAAGAATCGATCGAACGGCAGGTTATTCTGGCAAAAGATTTGCTAGAGCGCGGTTCGACATTGGTTATCACTAGTCACCAACAAAATGCACTTACTGCACTTTGTCGTCGTCAATGGACTATCAGCAATACAAAACTAATAGAACGAGCAGATTTACAGCTCGTCACAAAAGACAAAGATAAGGACGATTATGCCTTCGGCTGAACAAACAAGTTGGGTAATTTTAGCGGGTGGACAAGCCAGCCGCATGGGCGGCAATGATAAAGGTCTGGTTGAATTAACAGGCAAGGCAATGATCGAGCACGTTATCGGCACTCTCTCTCCACAAACCTCGTCGATAACGATTAACGCAAACCGCAATCAAGAACGTTATTCACAGTACGGTTCTGTATTTGGGGATAATATTCAAGACTATCCTGGTCCTTTAGGTGGTATTCATGCTGCCATTCACCACTTAGATGATGAGTGGATTGGTTTTGTACCCTGCGATTGCCCCCAACTACCTCACGACTTAGTCGAACGCATGGCCAATGCTTGCTCTGAAGATACAGACATTGCAGTAGCGCATGATGGCGAGCACATTCAGCCTGTGGTTACTCTACTTCACCGTCGTATCTTACCGAAGCTAGAAGCATTTTTAGCCAATGGCGATAGAAAGATCATCTTACTTTACCGCCAGTGCAACATGATCACCGTCGACTTTAGCGATCAGCCAAACGCTTTTGTCAATTTAAATACGCCCGAAGAACTACAACAATTTGGACAGACATTATGAGTCAATTTAACGCTTCTCTGCCATTGTTAGGCTTCGCGGCTTATAGCGGAACAGGCAAAACTACCCTTTTAGAAGCGATGCTGCCTAAATTGGTTGAGCGCGGTATTCGTGTTGCTGTTATTAAGCATGCCCACCATAACTTTGATATCGACCAAGAAGGTAAAGACAGCTACCGATTACGCAAAGCAGGTGCAAGTCAGATGCTAATTTCATCGCGCTATCGTCGCGCTCTGGTGACTGAAACCCCAGAGGATGAAGCATCCCTTCCCTACTTGATTGCACAATTAGACCAGACTCAGCTGGATCTTATTTTGGTAGAAGGTTTCAAAAAGCTCAGCTTCCCAAAAATTGAATTACATCGCGAAGAAGTCGGTAAACCTTGGTTACACCCAGACGACAATAATATTATTGCTGTTGCCGCTAATATTGATGCTGATACCACATTGCCTAAGCTTAATATTAACAACCTTGAACAACTCACTGATTTTGTTGTTGCCTTTGCAAAAGAGAACAATGCATTGAATGGGAATACACAAGAAAAGAAACAAGGTTTATTGTGTGGCGATTTAACACCGAGTGGTATGTTGTCTGTCGATGAAGGGCGAGACCGCATTCTCAGCCAAATTAACGCTTTACAGAACACACAGAAAGTCGATTTAAAAGCCGCACTGGGTCAAATTGTCTCACGCGACATTTTATCTCCCGTCAATGTACCGCAACACACGAACTCAGCAATGGATGGTTACGCTATTCGTGGCGATGATTTAGAACGTGATAACTACAACGTTGTCGCGCAGGTGATGGCTGGTCATAGCTATGATACCCCATTAGAAAAAGGCCAAGCTGTTCGCATAATGACAGGTGCGCCTGTGCCGGAATATGCAGATACTGTCGTGATGCGTGAACAAGCAGAACAAGAAGGTGACGCCGTCACGTTCAATCTGAATATGTCACCGATATATGCAGGTCAAAATGTACGTCAAGCCGGTGAAGATCTTGCGATAGGGCAAGCGGCTATCGCGGCAGGCACAAAAATTGAAGCGCCAGAATTAGGTATGCTCGCCTCTTTAGGCATTGACAGTGTAAAAATTAACGCGCCTGTTCGTGTTGCTATCTTTTCGACAGGTGATGAAGTTCAACACCCAGGTGAAGCGCAAAAAACAAACTGCATTTACGACTCCAACCGCTACACATTGCATGCCATGCTAACGCAAGCAGGTTGTGAAGTTATCGACCTAGGCATTATTGAAGACAGTGAAGCATCGCTAGAAGCAACATTAGTAAAAGCCAGCGAGCAAGCAGATCTGATTTTATCATCAGGTGGTGTATCCGTGGGTGATGCTGACTACATTAAGACGGTATTAGACAAGCTTGGGCTCATTAATTTCTGGCGGATTAATATGCGTCCAGGTCGACCTCTTGCATTTGGTCAAATAGCAGATACCCCTTTCTTTGGTCTGCCAGGTAACCCTGTTGCAGTCATGGTTGTTTTCCTTCAGTTCGTTGAACCCGCTATTCGCAAGCTTCAAGGTATAAAAAATTGGCAGCCCGAAGTATTGAATGCTATAGCTTCAGAACGCTTCCGCTCTCGTCCTGAGCGTACTGAATATACGCGAGGTATTTTCAGCTTTGATGCTAATGGCCGCTTAACGGTTAAATCAACCGGGCAGCAAGGTTCTGGTATTTTACGTTCGATGAGTGAAGCAAATTGCTTAGTGGAAGTATTGCCCGAACAGGCAAATGCTGAAGTGGGTGACACTGTACGTGTGATTCCGCTGAAAAGTCGAATTTAAAAAAGCTGCAAACGCATACTCAGTATTAACTGGTACATTATTAGCACTCAGTATTCGAGGAAGTATCCTCGAATACTGGTGCTTTTTTTGTTTGCAGCTTCCGTGCTGCTTTATTTTTCCTGAGTCTTCTACACGTTAGAAGTTGATGTTGTGTGCTGCTCTTCAATGTACAGAAATGCACTTGAAGTATAATTTGCACTATTTTTATATCGTTCTCAGATAAAGCAACCCTAGCCTAAAATTCGGTATTGACCTGTTTTTATTATGTTTGCGCCGCGAATAATACATAACTATGCTAGTAGATGCACTGTAAAACTCACTTGTCCTTATATATATCAAGGTTATATTCTCATTAGTTTTAAATATCGGTCAACCTTAACCCATAAATAGACAGGGAACTTATGTCACCACGACTTTCAATACGCGCTGTGTTTTATAAAGATGATAAAATACTGTTGTGTAAACATCACGATGATCGCGGCTTTTGGTATATAACCCCTGGTGGTGGCGTTGAGCATGGCGAAACATTAGAAGATGCTTTTCACCGCGAAATAAAAGAAGAAGTCGGCTTACAAGCTGAAATGGGGAAAGTACTGTGCATACGAGATTTAATATCAGATCGTCAACCAACCCCCTACCTTCCCGAACATTTCCACCAAGTAGAAATATTTGTAGAAGGTATTAACCCTGTTTTTTCTTATGATGCTCATAATATGGACCCTGAGCAAATTGGCTACGAATGGGTAAAACTCGATGATCTTCCAAAGCTACTCTTCTTCCCTTCTAGCTTGGTTGATATTTTTCAATATAAAAAATTTTCAGATATCTATCTAGGCCACAAGCTCTAAAAATGTCGTAAGTTATTATTTTATTTATGAAATAAGCACTTCAACCTCAAATTTATTGATAGATATGACAAAGAATGATTATCAACGCGTAAATATACTTCACTTTCTGTCATACTATTAGGTATAACAGGCTGTTTGTTTTCTAAACAGAACATCTGGCTAGACCATTTAAACTGTTTTCTCATGTAGAATGGGATGCAGTTAATCACTTAGGTATTAAAAAGTTAAGCATGTTTTTAGACTCGTATTATTCAGAACAAAACGGTGAATTCTCTTTTACTCGTGAGCAAGCAAGCCACTTCGCAAAAATTATTGCAGGTGATTTCAACCCTATTCACGATGAAGATAACAAACGTTTTTGTGTACCAGGCGATCTACTTTTTTCTGTGGTACTTGCAAAAGTGGGTTTAAGCCAAAAAATGCGTTTTGAATTTGCAGGCATGATTAATGATGGCATCGCATTAAGTATTGATACCAAGTCTGATACAGATATGTCATTGATTGATGAAAAAGGTAAGGAATACCTGCATATCACCCGTGAAGGTGATACAACAAACGATCAAGAGCTTATTGGTCAAGTAACGAAAAACTATGTGCAATTTTCTGGCATGAACTTTCCGCACATCATGGTTCCGTTAATGGAATCAAAACAAATCATGATTAACCCTACTCGCCCATTGGTTATCTATGAAAGCATGGAACTTGATTTCACACGCCTTGATTTCTCGGCACCCACAGTAGAACTAACGGGTTCTGAAATTACGGTTGAAGGTAAGCGTGGTAGCGTTACTCTACTGTTCTGTTTCAAAGAGAATGGCGAAGTAGTTGGTACAGGGCGTAAGCGTATGGTTATGAGTGGCTTGAAGCCATATTGCCAAAATGAAATTGATGAGTTGGTTAACCGTTTTAACGAGCGTAAAGATCGATTTTTAAATATTGCGGCTTAAAGCCTATTTCATTTAAACAAATAAAGAATATTAAAGCCTGTTTTTACAGGCTTTTTCTTTATTTGTCATAATAATATTCAGATATCTAACACCAGTGATAACAGAAAGGAATCAGCGTTGAATTTACGACAAATTGAAGTTTTCTACGCCATCATGAAATCAGGCTCTGTATCTGGTGCAGCGCGCATGCTTCATGTTTCGCAGCCTAACGTTACACGCATTCTTTCTCACACAGAACAACAGCTCGGCTTTGCTCTTTTCCAACGCATTAAAGGTCGGCTAGTTGCAACAGAAGAAGCCCGACAGTTACAGCCTGAAACTGAAAAAATCTATCAACAGCTCGGTAATTTACACTCACTCACCAACAAGATAAGAAAAGGCAGTCAGCACCTTCGTATTGGCGCAACACCGATTCTTGCCACTTCATTACTGACACCCACTATTGCAAACGTATGCCAAGATACCAGTCTATCTATTGAACTTGCCACAGATAACCGTGATGGCCTATGCCAAAGCTTAATTCAAAACCAGTTAGATTTAGCCATTTGCTTTGGTAATAACACACCACCAGCCATTACCAGTGATTACCTTTTATCAGATAAAATGATTCTGGTCTGTCACCCCAATGATGCATCGACATTACAAGCTTTACAGTCAACTACCGTTAACTTGTCAGATCTGCTACTAAATAGCGTGACACCGTCACCAAGTATTATTGGCCTAGATTCACGAGACCCTTTGGGTTATGCCCTTAATCAGGCTATTCATCAAATTGACCCCAGTTACCAGCCTCAAATTGTTGTTAGAACTTATAGCGCAGCGGCAGAGCTCGTATTGCAGGGTGCTGGTATCGCCATTGTCGACCCTTGGACTGCGACACTATACGAAGGGAAACTCAAACAGTTCAAACTTGAAACGGATATTTCTTTTTCTGTTTCCATCTTATTTGCAGATCACAGCCCATTAAATATAACGGCTCAGCAATTTGTTTCTAAGTTACGATCAAACATCATCAAAGCAATATAACACTAGAGAACACTTATACCTGACCTATAACGCAACGTTATACCCTTCTACCATATAAGTATTCGGCAACTTAAAGCATTAATATTACTGTTGTTACATCCCTCGCCTAAGGCGATATTTTGATCCTACCGATCAAACTCATAATTCAAGGATGTATAATGCAGATCCCTCAGCCATATCTATTATTTCTAGGCGACGTTACCGACCCACTTTCAGCTAAAACAGCGCAAGGTATTCATCAATGGCGTCCTGATGTTTGTGTCGGGCAAATTCGCCTTACGGATGAAACCGTCACACTTGGCTTAGACGATCTTTCATTACAAGAAGCAAAAGCACTTGGTGCTAAAACCTTAATGATTGGTACTGCAAATGCAGGCGGATACATTCCTGCCTCTTGGGTAAATACCCTAGAAGAAGCACTTAAACTAGGCTTTAATATTGCGTCAGGCATGCACCAACGTTTAACGGATTTTACATCATTAAATGCACTTGCTGAAAAACATCAATGCCAACTGTTTGATGTACGCCATTATGATGAAGGCCTAGATGTAGGCAATGGTATACCTCGAGAAGGAAAACGCTTGCTGGCTGTGGGGACGGATTGCTCTGTAGGAAAAATGTATACCACGTTAGCCCTTGAAAAAGAAATGAATCAACAAGGAATAAAAGCCAACTTTTGTGCGACAGGCCAAACAGGGGTCTTAATTACAGGCTCAGGTATTTCAATTGATGCCGTAGTTGCCGACTTCATTTCAGGCTCTGTAGAACGAATTAGCCCTGCTTTCTGTGACCACGATTGGGATGTGATAGAAGGGCAAGGATCATTATTTAATCCTTCATATGCAGGCGTTAGCTTAGGGTTATTACATGGTGCTCAGGCTGATGCATTAGTCTTGTGTCATGAAATCGGCCGTCAACATATTCGCCATTTGCCTCATATGCCAATTCCAGCTATTCATGATGTTTTAAACGCTAACCTTCAAGCTGCAAAACTCACAAACCCGAATGCACAATGGGTTGGAATTTGTTTAAACACATCCGCTATCTCTGAACAAGATGCACTTGAGCTATGCCACCAATGGTCATCTGAATATAGCTTACCAGTAACAGACCCTGTACGCTTTGGTGTTTCTTGCATTGTCGACAAACTACATTCAATTTAAATGGATAGTAAAAAATGAAAATTACAGCGATTCACGAACAATTCCCTCTCGCGCGTTCATTTACTATTTCCCGTGGATCACGTACCCATGTTGATGTGGTAAAAGTCACCATTGAGCACAACGGCATTACCGCAGAAGGTGAATGTACGCCTTACGCACGGTATGGTGAAACGGTTGAATCCGTTATCGAACAAATAAAGCATGTCGCCAATCATGCTGAGCATCATTCCAGCCTACATGACTCAGATTTATCTAGCTCTGATTTATATAGCGTCGAGCTGCATAAATCTCTGCCGCAGTTGTTATCAGCAGGTGCTGCTCGTAATGCCATTGATTGTGCATTATGGCGCTTAGAACAACAGCAAAAAGGCATTGGCTTTCCGACACAGAGCTTTGACATTCAATCGAATATTATCACGGCAATGACAGTATCAATTGATACGCCGGAGATCATGGCAGAACAAGCTAGAGAGTATTGTGAGTTAGGCGCAAAATTACTCAAAGTGAAGCTAGACAGTGAACAAATCATTGAGCGTGTTAAAGCGATACGCACAGCGATTCAAGTCATAGCACCTGATACTAAAATTATTTTAGATGCGAATGAGGCATGGGGAGAATTAGACCTTAACGCCATATTCAGCCAACTCGCCGAATTAAATATTACTATGATCGAGCAGCCGGTCGCTAAAGGTGAAGATAACAAACTGTTAGGTATTCCTCACCCAGTACCAGTCTGCGCAGATGAAAGTTGTCATACTAGCCAAGATTTAGCACTGCTGTTAGGTTGCTATGAAATGGTCAATATCAAGCTAGATAAAACAGGCGGACTAACTGAAGCTCTAGCGCTGGAATCTAAGGCAATTGAAATGGGGTTCAATGTTATGGTGGGCTGTATGTTGGGAACATCACTTGCGATGGAAGCTGCATTACCTATCGCTTCCCGCGCTGAAATCGTTGATTTAGATGGGCCTGTTCTATTGGCTCACGACCGTGAAAATGGCTTACGATACCAATCTGGCTATATCGTTATCTAAACGCAAGCTTAGGTATAACGACTACGCGAGGCTTTCAACACAAATAATCGGCTCTTGGTAAGTAACTTTGAGCCCTTTTTCCTCTAACTCATCGAATACATCTTCGTTAGCCTCGACAAACGCTTCACTTATTTGATCGCAAATCGCTTCTCCACCAGCACTTAAAGCAATGGCAGAAAACCATGGGCTTAGCCTCAAGTTACCAACACTCAGCACTTTTTGAATTCTTTTCATATCATGCTTTACGATCGTAATAATTGCTTTACTCAATGATGTTGCTAAACCAATATTTCGATATTCTGGTTTAACAAATACAGTATGCAAGGCGAGTTCATAGCTAATTTCATGCTTTGAAAAAGGGAAACGGTGATCTTCAACGTAACGGCTAAAGCTTGCGATAGCGACAACGCTACTTCCTATATACAATTGCAAGCAAACATCATTATTGGGGTCTAAAAAGCGAGTTATTGGTGAATAACGACTAGCCGCCATATCGCACAACTGTGCATTTATCTGCTCATTCCCATCTTTATGCAACAACTCATCTAAAACAGGCTTCGAGTCAGCTAAGGGCACTAAAATAAGTTTCGCTTCTGGAATAGGCAGTAGCTCAGTTAATTCCCCAATTTCTAACGAATTAATAGGTGTTAAATATAAATCATCAAGATAGCATTGGCGTCGATGCCCAGTACTTTTTATACCTTGCGAAGGCTTAGCAACAAACACATCATCATCACCTTCAAGCGCATAGTGATCAACAATATATATATCGTCCTTCACAGAAGGTAAATTCAGCCCAGCGATATTTAATACAACATCAGCCCAAATATCATAGCTATCAATGAGCGAGATACTTTCACCATCATGCGAATACACACTATACCGACAATTACCCATCCCTTAACCCTACGCCTTACCAACAACCAAAATGAGAAGTGCTCTATAATACTGAATTATTGACGTTTAACGTGATTTGTACCGAGTTATTCTGCAACAATGCTGCAAGCGTCACGCTTTGCGCAGTCTATTGCACATAAAAACGCCTTCAAATAAATGAAAGCGTTTTTAACAACATAACTCATTACTTCAAATGATTACTGAGTTGTTTGGGATTGATAGTAATCATTTTTATAAGCCAAGCTTCCCCACAATGCATTCGCCCTTGCCATTTCAATCATATTCTCAGGTAATTCTTTATTTAATAATTGCGTTGTTTTTTCATCATAACGAAAGCCAGCAGCTTCTTTTTCTGGCTGAAAAATAACAACATTATTATTATTGTCCATCCAAGCGTAGTTTTTATAAAACTGCATCATTGCTCGAAGTTTTGATTCGTCAATATTCTTCGTCATATCATGCCCAATCATCGGGCTTGTATTGTCTATACCTATCATCGACAACAATGTAGGCGGTAAATCAATCTGACTGGTTAAACGGTTATCTTTCTTATGTTCTACACCACCACCAAAAATGACCGCAGGGATCCTGAAATGATCAATGGGTACAAGTTGATTACCATATGCCCGCGAATCATGATCGGCAACAACAACAAAAATAGTATCATTCCAGTAATCTGATGCTTTCGCATTATTTATAAATTCACCCAATGCATAATCCGAATACTTCGCAGCATTCTCACGGGTTTGTTTCGGGGAATTATAAGGTGTTATACGTCCATCGGGATAATCAAAAGGGCTATGATTTGATGATGTAAATACTAAACTAAAAAATGGTTTATTCTTTTTTTCTAATTCAGTGAATTGCTGATGTGCTTTCGTATATAAGTCTTCATCTGATGCCCCCCACGAACCAACAAAGTTAGGGTTATTAAATGTCGGAAAATCTTGCATATCAACAAAGCCATTACCTAAAAAGAAGGTCTTCATATTATCAAAGTGACTTTCACCACCATAGATAAACTGGGTCTGATAACCTTTCTGTTTCAGCAAACCTGCAATAGTGAAGAAATTAGTCTGGCTTTTACCTAGTTTAACAACTGAACGAGCAGGAGTGGGTGAAAACCCCGTTGTTACCGCTTCTATCCCTCTAACAGAACGTGTACCCGTTGCGTACATTCGCGTAAAGTTCCACCCTTCTTGCATCAATGCATCGATATTGGGTGTAAGAGGTAATCCCCCTAACCCACCCACATAACGTGCGCCTAAGCTTTCTTGTAACAAGATAACTAAGTTTTTAGGCTTATCTTTATAGGTTGCTTCACGAGTTGTTAATGTCGGCATTGAATCAGATAAGAACTTATCGTTAGGTATACCTGTCGATTGACGGACCAGCCCAATAATTTTCTTAGAGTCCATACTTCCATAATACTTAAACGCATCATCTTCTGAGCTCATTTGTTTAACCGCAAATAACAAGGAGTACGAAGAGTTAAGTGTAAGATCATTCATTAATGGATCACAGGAGAAAGCAACCATTGCAGGGTTTAAAGGCCTATGACCAAATGTAGAACGCGCACCTATCACACCAATAGCAACAATGAAAACAGCGAGAACAGGACGCCAGTACCAACGAGGGTAGCTGAGATTGGATACAAGATGCTTACTCAGTTTCCAACCACCGACAACAGTAATAAGTGATACAACAAAGCCAATAAATAACTCTAGTTTATAACCACTCCAAAGCATACCAAAAACTTCTTTGGGATAAACAAGGTATTCCACAAACAAACGATTAGGACGAACATCATATTCCATGATAAACGATGGCGTCGCGAGCTCCATATATACAACAAACCATAAACTCGCCACAATCCATAGCCGTAAAATAATCAACCATATCCGTCCTACAATTCCCTTTGTTAATATTATACATGTCAACAATGCAGGCAATATCAGTAAATAGCAGAGGCTCGAAATATCAATTCGTAAACCACTGAGCAGAATAGTAGACCAGCCAGTAGCATCACTAACGCGATCATGCTGCCACAGGCTTAATCCGACCCGAGAAAATGTTAGAATGAAAAGGCAAATAATGAACGTTGTAAAAATAGGGTAAAAAACCCCTGAACGTCTTTTAAAAGAATCAAGCATGTAAAGAATCCTGTCTTATATAAACCAAGTTTTATATTTAATTTTTAATATTCTTTGAAGTAAACATATAAACTGTGAATGTTTACGGCAGGATAAAGAACACCGTTCAAAAACTCAAATAACTCTAAACAGAATGAAAACACATCATTGAACTTATTTAAAATTTACTAATCATTGTCTGAAATTTAAGAAGAAAAAATGATAACTAGCTGTAATTTAAGAAAATCACGAAAAGGTGAAGATGTTAATATAATACTTATCAAGATCCTATTGATTAATAATCAACCAAGTAAATGATAAAGTTATAAATATTCAGCATTCCTTCTAGTGCATTAGCAATATAAACAAAAATATTTAACCTCATAAATGCGATTAACATCACCAAATGAGAAATAAAAATAAGGTTGATAGAAAGCTTATGTTCAGAATTAAAGAGGTACTTACGAACATGCATAAGACAACGCCATTTATCTCTAAATGACGTTTATAACAATCAACCGCCAAACCATTAATAATTCTTTCGAACAATTACTGCTTCATCGTTTCAATCTTCTGGCAAATATGACCGCACAAATAATGGGTACTTAAGTTTCTATCAACTAAAGAGCTATCTTGTTTACCTTGCTCAATGACGGAGATCCAATGCTCGATCATGCCCGTAAAGCCTTTCGACGTTAACATTGGTGTCCAGTCTGGTAAATAAATACGCTGCTCATTACCACCTTCCCACTTTGTACCAGAAACAAAAGAATCGAATTCGTAAGACGTATTGCGATAATTTGCACTGACCTTCTCTTTCGTCACACCAAAGGTACGATTCATTGAAGCATGGAAAATAGTATGATCTTTTTGCCATTGAACATCTAAACGTGCCAGTTGATTCGTATCGAATTGAGTCAGTATATGTAAGTCGCCTACGGTCACATTGCTTGCCACATTAATACTGTCTAACGGATGAATAAAATCATCAAAAACAAATGTACGGATATCTCCAGGTAAGTTGTGACGATTCTTTTCCCAGCGCAAAGACATTAATGACGGCTTAGGTGATGAAGAAGATTGTGTCGAATCATGTCGTTGTACACCATCGAGATAGGTATTATAAAGCGGTATGTAACGCCTATTGAACCCCATGAATAAGGGTTGCTTCTGTTGTTCTGCTATTTCATATAGCGCTTCACATTCTTGATAAGAATCAGATAAAGGCTTGTCGACAAAGACAGGAATACCATGAGATAAAAAGAACTGAGCAATTTCATAATGCGATGATGTTGCACTGTGGATCATGACTGCGTCGATACCACGCCTGCCGTCAGTCGATTGGTGTGAAATCAATGTTTTATAGTCTGTACAGTATTCAGTGATTCGATGCGTATTCGCCAACTGTTTTAATCGCTGTTCATTACGGGTACAAAAAACTAACTCAATGCCATCTCGTTGCGTTAGTACTGGTAAATATGCTTTAACCGCAATATCACCTAAACCTATAACCGCTATTTTCATTATTCTTCATCTCTTTCATTGCGAACCACAACGGCGTGGTAACAAAATGAGACTATCACAAATCGCCATTTCTTATAAAAACAAGCGTAAAAATATGATTTGTAGACCTAAAGTTTTTCCTATGAATTTTAAATCACAAAATATGACACTTTTTTTACTTTGTGAGGCCTACCCTCTGATACCATTCACGTCTGTTTAACGAAAAATATAATCAAATGCTAGCATCTTCTTTTATCGCAAAAAAAATCTCGGGGCTAAGCGCACTTCTTGTGTTTGCTGTATTAATGACCACGGTTATTGTTCTTTTTCAAAATCCACCACTTACGGGTGATGTTAACAACAGCATTGGGCTACTTAATACCTTACTAACGGATTCAGCCGGTAGTCCGTATTTCTTAATAACGACAGCATTATTGTGTACCATTCCCCTATTCATGAAGCTGCCTAAAAAACAGATGCTTCAATTATGGATACAATTTGGTATTTTACTTGTGCTGAGCTTTGCGGCGAAAACCGGCTTAAAGCACATAACTGAAGTACCCCGCCCTTATGCTTATGAACTTCAACAACTTGGCTTAGTTGATTCTGTAGAGCAATTTTATCAATTAGATAATGCAGGAAAAGATCAGGTTGTTGAGCAGGCAAAAGAAAATGTGAGTGACTGGCGCATTCGCCATTGGCAAGGTGAAACGAACTATTCAATGCCTTCTGGACACACGATTTTTGCCGCAATTTGTGTTGTCTTTTGGGGTGGTTTTCTCTTTAGAAGAAAACAAATTATTCCTGTGTTGCTAATCACCCTATGGGCAACAGGTGTGGGAACCAGTCGCCTTTGGATTGGCATGCATTGGCCTTTAGATTTGTTAACCTCAATTGTCTGTGCTGGGCTTTTATATTGTCTTGTACCAGAATGGAATAGTACCGACTCTAAATAAAGTTCCGCTGACCCTATAAACAGCAAATACTAAAAGAGCCCTCAAGCAGTCTTGTTCGTTAATACAAATAAAATTACTTGGGGGCTCTTTCATAGATTGCTCTAAATTGTTCAACAAAAAGTATCACTTACAAAATAATGTCGTTGAAAATTTTATGCTGCAGTTTCACTTACGCTGTGTTCATATTCAACAACAAGCTGATTTCCAGTGTAATACACCTTTTTTATATCACCATCAAGTATATACGTGTTCTTCACAGTGACTGAATTAGGCATAGAAGCCCCGACTTTATTACGTAAAGATGGCAGTGTTATTGCGGGATCAACACCAATAAAATCACAAAACTGAGTCACGAACTGATGCTCTAAAGGTAACTTACCTCTCAAAATATCAGAAAATACAAGCTGGCTTACCCCTAACCGTTTTGCCATTTCAATTTGAGTTACACGCATTTTTGCTTTATAGCTCATCCATGTATCATGTAAAATATTACGGTCTTGTTCGGTGTATTGCATACTCAAATTCCTAGCGCATTTTTTTATTTATACTGATATTTAAACGTACAATTCAGCCATTAATGTCAGGGAAAAGTAAGGCTTAATCTGTATGAAGAATGAATATGTAACAGCTTTTTTCTGTATTAAAATACAACATGTGAAGTATCAATAACTTGAAAGGAAATAGCATTTCTATTCGTCTTTCCCTTGAAATAAACACGTTGAAATCACTCTGTATTCTGCAATTAAACTGTTTGAGTATTAACATTGGCTTAAAATCTTTAGAGTACGACAGCAAACTATATCAAAATCGATAATACTTTCAGAATAATCAAGGAAAGGGATTGTTTGAGAATATAAGCAAGATATAATCATTTCGCTATCAGTGTGAACCTTCACCTTAATTTAGCGCTTTGTACTTTGTAATAACGGTCGAATAAAGTAATGAGTATGCTTAGAAAGCTTGTCTCAAAATTTGTGTTAATTGCTATGCTGTTCACTGTATTTTCAACTACAGCGAATGCAGGCTTACTATACTCAAAAAGCCTTGTTCAGCCGTCAGACTGCATAGAATCAATGCTGTGCTGCCCGACAATGAACATGCATACAATGGCTTCATCAACAGGCTCATCGCATATATCCTTAACAGACATGTGTGACTCACATTCTTCCGGCATGGTAGAAACAGTCAAATCCACTTCATCTATTACACAATGCTGTAATGATGCAGATTGCCATTCTCAAGTTAGCCCTATTGCAATACTGTCTAGATTTTCATTCACCCCAGAAAGCACACATATTGATGATTTCATTGAACCGCAAGGTCAGCTTTTTACACGTAATGAACCTATCTTACGTCCGCCTGTATTTATTTAATTACTATCAGAAGTTCAAGCAAAATTAAAATTTGATATCAATTAGATAAATTAGGATTCACCATGAAATTTTCGCATTTAACAGCCCTTGTTTTACTTACCCTTAGCACTTCATCTTTTGCGCAAGCGATTAAAGGGACAAATTATCAATCTCCCTACTGTGGCTGCTGTAAAGAATGGGGAAAACATATGGAAGATAATGGCTTCGATCTTGATGTTGTATACAAAGAAGATCTTACACCAATCAAAATTGAACTGGGTCTACGTCCTGAATACGCATCATGCCATACCGCAGAAATCGAAGGCTACACTTTCGAAGGTCATGTACCAGCCGATGAAGTTAAACGATTCTTAGATAAGAAGCCAGCACGTATGATTGGGCTTGCCGTCGCTGGAATGCCGATGGGTTCACCGGGCATGGAATATGACGATCAAAAAGACCCGTATGAAGTCTTAGCATTTGACGAAAATGGTAAAACAATGGTCTGGTCTACGCATAATCAATAACACGCCCTAATGCATGTAGAGCTATCTTAGTCACGATACTTGGTTGAGATATGTTCTTTGAAAAAGCCAGTTAGAAATGTTTTTCTAGTAGAAAGCATATCAAAACTAGCTGGCTTTTTTATCAATTCATCTTTTCAATACGGTCAAATAGCAGCCTATTCGGATCGTCATTTTCTGCCCATTCAGGGTCTGTCTCACGCTTTTCGTAATAGATTTGCAGCCCATTAAAATACGTAAACGCCGTTAATTCAGAGTCTTTCATAAAGAATTCAAAGAAGGCATCTTCTTGCTGAGAAAGCCCCACTAATGTCGTAATACCACGCTGTAAAGCCCACTGAATAGCATGTGGTGAAATCATGGTGCGGTACAGCATCAATTCCTTAATCGATGAACGTTTAATATTTAGTAATGCATTGTCTGTTTTTTGTTGCAGGTTCATTTGCTCATCAAGCACTTGTTGTTCAGCAAGTAGCGCTTTTAAACTCAATAAACTCGTTTCACGTTCAGCGGCTGAATAACCATAGGTTGTTTTACAAAAACGAATCGCATAAGCCAGTTTAGTACGCCCCACTAGCTCAACAACGTCTTCAAGGTATGGTTGAGGGATATTATAAGCCTTAGATAACTGCTCTACGGCTTGAACAAGGCTTGTATATACTATTCCATTAAACTCAAACTGAAACGCTGTTGTTAAGCCCACGACAGGAATACCATCAACGCTAAGATCCCAGCCAGAGTAATTGACTCGCTCTTTTGCAATTTCAAACATTATCCAAGCTTTATCACGGAAGCCTTCAAAAGCTCGACCTTCCATCCCTGAATCTTCAAGCTCTTGCTTGGTCCAATTAACACCAATTTGGAGGTGTTTTTCATAATGCTTATGAAGCTTATCTTTTACTTTGTCGCGCAATAAATCCAAGCTACTCACCTTAATAGATTTACTAAAAGTAAAACACTCTTGGCAAGCTGGAATCATGATGGGTGATGTTTGGTTATCGTAATTAGGCGATGCCATAAATGCATGTAATTTATAATACGGTTCGCCGCAAAACCAGCAGGTATGACGGAATTCAAAAGGAACATCAATAGACTGATAGTCATCGATCATAGTGGCTTATTATCCTGCATTTAAAAATCAATACGAACAGCTTAGATTCAAATAGTAAGTGCGTAACGTTAGCCTATTATGCTGATCCCCCCTCGATTAAATCAACATGAATGACCAAGTTTGTTTTACCTCACTGATTTACTGTTTGTTTTCCATACAACACCGAGCGATCTTATTCAGATATCTCGTATCTTTTTAAAAAAAAGACATTCATTTTTTGCAAATGTACCGCGGAAAAAGTTAAAATATGTGCCCGTTTTGAATAAGAGTGTGATTGAATGTCTGAACAGAAGCGAAAGGCGCTGAAAAAAATAGCTAAATGCCTAGAGCTGGGTAACTCTGCGAACATCAACGAAGCAGCGCAAGCTATTCGAATGGCACACCGTCTAATGCTGAAATACGGCTTAGATCAAGATGATATCGAATTCATCAAAATGGGCAAAACCAAATCTGAAACCTTATTACCTGCAGATGTAAGTACTCAGATTCTTAAAATCATCCGAGGTATTAATCGTCGTTTCGGTGTTGAATGTGTACTTACCAACCATAAAGGTTTGAAGAAGGCAGAATTTATTGGTGTTGCTGAACGAGCTATTTTTGCAGCTTTTGCGTTTGATATTGTTTACCGCGAAATGAATCAACAAACAGGCCAATTCCGAAATAGCTTTGCGGGCACAGGAACAAGTACTGCAGAAGTTGCTCGACGTGTGGCATCGTTTTTAGCCGGGTGGCTGGAAGGTGCACTTGAAAAGTTACCAGTTTTAAATACTGACGATGATCATGAACAACGTATGTCAAACTACATCGACAAGCAGTTTGAAAACCTAGATCGCGAAACATTCAAACAACAGCTACAAGAAGCAATGAAGGGAATTACAGACGATTACGAAAAGGGAATGAAAAAAGGACGCGCTATTTCAGTCAATCGTCCTGTTGGTAGCTCAACGACTAAACAAGATTATAAGCTGCTAGACAAATAATTCATCATATACCCAAGTTACCTCAAGATGCTCGTTTCAACGAGAATTTGTTGCGTTCTAGGCAAGGCGCTTATTTATAAACCTAGTCGTTCTACGTTGAAAATAAGTAACACCGCATAGAGCCCAACAAAACTCGCCCTTCGGGAGTGATTCAGCGTATCTACTTCTGTGTCAAATGTGTTGCACTTATTGTATTACTC